>Ga0214545_1007802_pt1 | contig 17583 bp, 7 predicted proteins | sample CNSS4metaG_FD_160064 | JGI IMG/M metagenome (GOLD analysis project Ga0214545, IMG submission 160064) | Root nodule microbial communities from cowpea collected in UCLA plant growth center, Los Angeles, California, USA - CNSS4 | ecosystem: Host-associated > Plants > Roots > Nodule | place: USA... | reverse complement strand
AAAATAAATATATATATATATATATATATATATATATATATATAAATTAATATATGAAGATAAAATATTAAACCACTTATATTATTTTTTGTTAATAAAAGAAAATTTAACTAACTTATAAATACAATTTTTCTCACAACAAAATATATAAACTTTAAGACTCAAAAAAACCAGTTGATTTAAGAAAATGTCTCCCATAAACTAAGCATAAATAAAAATGTGTACTCATAGAAAAATGAAAAATTACCTACATATTCACAGTGACTTCTTCTAAAAATATCAACACATGTAGTTAAACTAAAGCAACCCCTGCTTACACTATTAATATTCATTAAGTCAATTAGTAGATGGAATTAGTTATATTAAGTTTATAAATGAAACCAGTCTACTATTCGTAGTTTGAATATTGAAAATTTTTAGCACCAAAAAATAAGAGACAATATTAATTACATTTTTTTATATTTATTCTTAGTTATACCACCAACTTCTTAATTTGAAAATAACATAAATAAAGTTGTTACTATTGTGAATAAAATTTATAATTAGATTCTAAAATATATCATTACCAACCGATTTTAGTGACAAAAAGTTATTAGGATTTTAGTGACAAAAAATTGTTAGTCAATGTGACTAATTTATATATAAATTTACAAAAAATCATATGATTGGTTATTATAATAGTTACTCTTATGAAAAAAATTTATAATTGGTTTCTAAAATTTAACTACCAAAGAAATGTGTCACTAAACATTAACTACCAAAATTTTTGCTACCAAATAAATTAGTTTTTAAATTAGTTTCTAATTAATTAATGATTAATTTAGCGACCAATTATAATTTTTTAATAATAATTATTTTAATAACTAATAATTTTTATTTTGTAAATTAATATCTAAATTTGTTATTATAGTGACTAACAAACTTTTGTTGTTAAATTTGGTCGTTAATCAAACATTTTCTTTTAAGGTTAACATAAATATCACAATTAATATAGTTTGAAATTTGGTTTGTTGAACGTGTGTAGGGACAAGTTTTTGTCTCTTTGTCTCTTTCATTCATTCAAAAGAGTATTTATGTGATGTAGGTGTGATTATTAAATTCGAGCCAACTCATACCAAAATGTAGGTGTGATAATCAGTTTATCCAAATACACACAGACTAAGGTAAAGTATACCTAAAATTTCAAATCAAACATGTTATAACACTTATGTGAAGTTTCAACGTATACATCCAAATTTATCGACGGTAAAAACTTTAGATGTGAATAAAAAGAACAGATATTTAAAGTTCATTTTTATAATTTTATTATTTAATAATAATTTAATTTATAATTTTGCAAAACTATAAATTTTTTTAAATCTCTCTTCCAATAAATTAGTCCACACTAATTTAAGTATGATCTTGTGATGAGATGAATCAAAATTCACAATCCGTATTATTACAATGAATTAGGTTGTCTCGAACTGGAAATTAGTCTACACTATTTTATAATTTCATTGTATGGTCACTGTTGGTGAATCAGATTGTTAGTGAATAAGAAGAGATCGTTAGTGAATCGAATTAGATCGTCAATAAACCAAATCAGATCGTTAGTAAACTAGATCAAATTGTTAGTGAATCAAATCATATCATTAGTGAACTAGACTGTACCGTTAGTGAATCAAACTGGACCATCAATGAACCTGATCAGATGTTAGTGAACCATACCAAATCATCAGCGAATAGGCAAAAGCGTTAGTAAACCGGATCAGATCGTCAGTGAACCGAACCAAGCAGTTAGTAATTGGACCATACCGTCATTAAATCGGACCAATCCATTAGTGAATTGAACATTAGTCTTAGTCAACCGAACCATTAGTGAACTAGATTGAGTCGTCAGTGAACCAGATCAGATAATAAGTGAACCAAATCAGACCGTTAGTGAATCGAACCAGACCGTAAGTGAACCGGACCGGCCCGCCAGTGAACCAGACTAGACCATCATTAAACCGAACCGAACTATTAGTGAACCGAATCAGACCAAACCGTCAGTGAACAGAACTGAACCGTGAGTGAACCGAACCGAACCGTGAGTGAACCGAACCAGATCGTGAGTGAACCGAACTTGACCGTGAGTGAACCGGACCAGATCGTGAGTGAACCAGACCAGATCGTCAGTGAACCGAACTGGACCGTAAGTGAACCAGACTGGACCGTTAGTGAACCAGACCAGACCATTAGTGAATAGGATCGGACCATCAATGAACTATACCAGACCATCAATGAACCGGGCTAGACCGTCAGTAAACCAGACCGGACTGTTAGTGAACCGGACCAGATCGTTAGTAAACCAGACCAGACCGTTAGTGAACCGAACTGGACCTTCATTGAATCGGATCGAACCGTTAGTGAACCAAATCAGACCATTAGTGAACCGAACCTGACCATCAGTGAACCGAATCAGACCGTAAGTGAATCGGACTGATTCGTTAGTGAACCGAACCAGACCAAACCGTTAGTGAACGAGACCGAACCATTAGTGAACCGAACTAATCCCTTAGTGAGTCGGATCGAACTGTTAGTGAACCAGACCAGACCATCAGTGAACCGGACCAGACCATCAGTGAACCGGATCGGACCATCAGTGAACCAGACCAGACCGTTAGTGAATCAGACCGGATCGTTAGTGCACCAAACCCAACCATTAGTGAACCAGACCAAACCATGAGTGAACCAGATCGTCAATGAACTGGTATGGACCGTAAGTGAATCAATCCAGACTGTCAGTGAACCGGACCAGACCGTCAATGAACCAGACTACATCGTCAGTGAACGGAACCAGACCGTCAATGAACCGAACCAGACTATTAGTGAACTGAACCCTACCGTTAGTGAACCAGACCGTTAGTGAACCGAACCAAACTGTTAGTGAATCAAACCGAATCTTTAGCGAATCATAATGGGCCATTAGTGAATGAGACGAATCATCATTGAACTGGACCGAGTCGTCAATGGTGAATGGACCGAGACGACAGTGAACCAGACCGAACCGTTGGTGAATCGGACCTAACCGTCAATGAAGCAGACTTGACCATCAGTGAAGCAGACCAGATCGTCAATGAATCGAAATAGACCGCTAGTGAACTGGACCAAACCAAACCAAATTCAACCGCACTGAATCAAACAGAATGAACCAAAACAGACTACTAGTGAACCGAACAAGACTGAACCAAACCAAATCGAATCACACTGAATCAAACAAAATGAACCGAATGGAACTAAGTTGAACCAAATTGACCTATTTTTAAATTGTGTTAAATTTTAAAACACTTTAAAAAAAGATAAAAAATAATACCAAATCGTTAATTTAAAGAGAAATTTTACACTTTCATCCATTACAAAATACTCAAACTTGTATTTTTATAACCAACAATTTTTTTTTCACAGGGGATTAGAGTCAATATCATGGAACAAATAACTTGACCATAAATAGGAGAAAATGTTAACATTGATTGGCTTAGTATCAAAGGAAAGTTATTAAAAAAGATTAATTGTTGCAATAATTGAGAATCAAACATTGACAATATTTCAATGCTATGTATGAGTAAATAGGCAATCCCTTATCTTCTAATGAGATTTAATTGTTACGTAAAAAAATGTAAAGAATAAAAAATAATAAGACTCTAATTGATCTCAATATATACGTAGGTTAAAGGCATGCTGATACATTTAGGTAACTATATTATAATTTAATATTTTTTAATATTTGTTATTAATTGTTTTTAGCCACCCTATGGTTAACATTTGGATCACCCCTTTCATCTCGTGCCTCTCTTCTTTTCTTTAAATCAATATTCCCGTGCGATTTTCTTAAATCTTTTTAAAATCATCTATTTGAAATAATATAATGATGCAGCAACAATTGCAAGAGTCGATAACAAAGCTGCAGTAAATGTAACGGTAGAAACAAGACCAGCATGCGTCTTTATTCCAGAAGGTATTCTCCAAACAATACGACTGCCGTAGACATTAGCATCACCTTTTTCCAATTTCAAGAAGCAACGATTTTCCACCCTGTCCTTTGTGCTGCAGCGAACTAACATATCCGGTGCACCAAATTCAACTGTTGAGTACCCACTTTCATTCAGAGACTGCAAAAAGAGAGATAAATTATTTAGTTCAGACTCTTAAAAGAATTCATTGTGAGTAGGAAGTTTTATGTTTGACAAAAATAAGTAAGATGAGCGGTATATAAATAAAAAAAACTTAAAAATCTATTGTCTTGTTAAAGTTTTTGGTTGAAAGTTATATCTTGATATCTTACATGGGTTGTTGGTTCACGACTTTGATATCCTGAGAATCTCCTCCCAAAATATTTATAACTCTCAAAATATTTATAAGCAGTATCAGAGTCAATGATTCATCTAAAGTATAAAATAGGTAAAAAATCCTAAAAAGTTTGAGAGTTGATTATTACTAAGACATTCGTACCTGAGGGAAGGTGTTTTAATGTTAAGAGACTCCCACTCGAGAGAGACATTGTCGGTAAGTAAAAGTTTCGCGTTGGATAAAAATAAATAAGATGAATAACATATTAAGTAGAATGACTTACAAATATATTGTCTTAATGTTTTTAATCGAAAGTGATGTATTGATCTCTTACAGGAACTTATTTACGTCTCATTAGTACTGAATTTTCACAGAATCTCCTCTCAAAACAACTCACAGATGCAGTGTCATAGTCTACAGTGTAGACTGCTAAAGGACATGTAATAACACTAGCATGACAAATGTTACTAATACACCTCCCACATTTTCTTTCCAATATATTATTTCCGGTTAAGTAAAGTTCTGTGACTATAACTAAATTACGCGGTCTCATTGAGTAAATTTCAAATAAGAATGGAGAGATTTAGACTGTGGTACTAACTATCCTCATACTGCTATAGTATTTTCTTAAAGTCACTTCCATTTTATTCTTGCAGAGGAACAAATTAGTGTTATTAACATATCATTACAACCGGTGGTAAATAAAAAGCAATTAGTCTCGGTGATGTTGCTTCAACTTGTTTATAATGATAATTTGGATGTCTAGTTGAAGCAGTTATCGTGGTGATAAACTGCCAATTCCTTCATAATTTTCTACTGTTTTTGTAGAACATTAGATTTAAAGAACAAGTAGATGAATATGGTAAAGTAACTGAAACATAACAGTCTTACTTGATATCGAGCATGCAAGGGAAGCTCAGTCTTGATATCAGTTGGGTCTTGCAATATATTTGGGTCTACAACTAAGTGAATTTCAACAGCAGAACGATTGGACAAGAATGAAGGCAGCTCCAGATTTGTATCACCAAAGACAGCTATGTCGCTGAACACTGCAGTAAAAAGAAACAAGTAGACTCTCCTGAAATTACAAATATGAAATTCTTCCACATTTTTCTGTACAAATATGAAGAAAAGGTGTAGAGTATTTACCACCACGCTGAACAAAATGCTGTAACTCAAATGGGTCAGCAAAAACTCCAGAAGGAAGTCTTTCAATAATTATGAGTTCACATGAGTGACTCAACAGTTCAGACAGAGACTTTAACTGCTGGCTTTGAAATTTGATCAATGTAGACACACTACGATGGGAACCTTCACCAGTAAGATTGCGCTTTAGATCCGACAATCTCCAAACAAGATCATGTTCACACAAGCCAGAAGTGACTTCTTGAGACACAAAGTTTTCGAAATCCGAATCGTGTAAATTGGTGTATCTGTCATAATAGGACTGCATCAGAAATTTATTGATGGGAGAAAATTGTTTGGCATGTGGAGAATCCACCACCTGAAAATGCAAGAAATCATTTGGAAAATTTCAAAGAAACAAAAACAGATCATAATGCTGCAAGGCTGTGCCATCAATTTCTATTCCATCAAAGACAGAGGAAAATCATTTATAAAGAAAAGGTTTTTTACTAACCGGAGGTGAAAGTGAATGAGCAATTCCCGGTGACCATATGAAAGAAACCCATGCTAATAAATGAACGAAGGATTGAATAGTTGCCATGAAGAAACTGAATTGATTTTAGAATGGAAGGGAAAGTTAGGGTAAAAAGAGATAATAAGTCGCAGCCCTGTAAAAGATCTTGTTAGATGCAGATTCAGTGAGAAACACAAATACGAATCTTCAATTCAAACAAATTTTCCACAGAAAACACGTTGGCACAGTTGAGCTTCAGCGCACAACATCGTTCAGTTGGCGCAGTGATTTAATGTGAGGGTGATTCGTGAGGTTTGTGAGGGTGCGGTGCAATTGGGCCGTTAGGTTTGTGAGGCACTGTCAGTGTTGTCTGCGCGCGTGAGGAGAGTTAACGGTGTTAGTGTGTGCGTGTTGAGCCGTGTGGTTGCGTGAATATTAGGTGAGATCGAGTGAGTTGATTAGAGAGAATAAGCGTCAGGTGGCAGCGTATGAGAGGAGAGGATTTGGGGTGGTGTGAAAAGAAAACGGAAGGGTTGAGATTAGTATTTAGAAATTGGATTCATGAATGGGTGGTAAAGAAAATGTGGGAATAGAAAAAATATTTCCATTATTTTTAACTTTTAATTAATTTAACCAATTAGTTTTTCTTTCAATTTTTTTATTTTCATTTTTATATACTTTATTTCACTTATTTTTATCTCTTTTTATTATTATTTATCATTTATTATTATTTTTTAATTTTGAAAATCGTCTTATCTATCGAGACAAAATCAGATGCCGACAAAAAATAAATGAAAAGTATAAAATGATTTGTGAAGGTTATAGACCTCTTCCAAAAACAATTAAAAATCCCACTAATTTTAGCATTTATACAATCCAAAGAAATCATCTTAAATAATAGACTTAAATACCTTTTTTATCCTCATTTTCGTAGTATTTGTTGTGGATGATCCTCATTTTGCCAGAACGTTTAAAATGGTCATCATTTTTACCGAATGTTTAAAATGGTCATCATTTTCGCAATTCGTGTTTTATTTAGTTCTTTTTTGTGACGCCGTTTAAATCAGTAACGGATCACTGTACAAGTGGCGGACACTGTTTGTATTACATTGCATTGGGGTGTGTTACGTGTACTGTACATGTGTGATAATTTAGAAACCATGTAGAACATCACAACAATCCAAACACAAACAAACCCCACAACAGAATCACGAAAACCCTAACCTACGAGCAAACACAACCCAAAAAACCCTAAACCCACTTACCTCGTTGATGATGATTAACTGGAAAATTGAAATGAAGAGCACAACTGCAATCCAACGATGAAATGACAAGTATTAGCTGCTTCCTCTGCAAATTCGAGCTCAAGAAAGACGAAGATGAAGAAATTACCTCCAACGATAAAGAGTGCAACTGCAATCCAACTCAAGCCCTAATTGCAAAATTTTCCCCAAATTAGAAAGTTAACGTTAATTAGTTATTTGTACAGTACACGTAATACACCCCAAATGCAACGTAATGCAAACAGTGCCACCTGTACAGTACTCCGTTACTGATTTAAACGGCGTCACAGAATAAGACCAAATAAAACACAAATTGCGAGAATGAGGATCATTTTAAACATTCGGTACAAATGCAAAACATTTCAAACATTCTGTCAAAATGAGGATCATCCACAACAAACATTACAAAAATGAGGACGAAAAAGGTATTTAAGCCTAAATAATATTAATTTGTAAAAGATTGTTATAACCTCCCCGAATAAACACCCACTAAATAACATTTTTTTCTTATAGTGAAAGAAAATATATGAATAGCCTATATATATTTGTTTTGGCGAATGAAGTAGTTTGTATGAGAAACAAGAAGTTATTGAGTAGCATGATGTGATTTTGCACCGTCCATGATTATCATATTTGTGTTGTTTTTTATTAATCAAATGTGATATTATTTTGTGAAACGCAATACGATGTATTCTAGTGAATTGGAGGGATTTAAAAATAGATTTTCGTTTTTAATAGTAAATTTTATGGAAATTTAATAATTATTCTTCTATGCAAAATAATAGAAGTTGTTAATGGTAAATCTTATGGAAATTTAATAATTACTCTCCTATGCAAAATAATAGTACTTTTAATACATGGAAACTTTTTACTTTTATGATAACATAAATATGAATTTACTTGTCTTATATCTTAATTACTTGTTGGAATTAAATGTTCATCATACATACTGGTAATTTTCCCTCATTTATTTTGAAGGTATATAGTAATTTTCGCTCTAAGAATGTAATATATTGTTTTTGGGTTATGGTAGAACTTTGATCGGTATTCAATGGATTCAAATACAGTGGTGTGCATTAATTGAGTTTTGGAGTTAAGGAGTGGAACAATGAATATGTTTTATCTTTAATTTTTCTTTTCTTTTATTTTTTATATAGAGAAAACTCAATTATCCCATTCAATACATTTGTTTTCACTTATTGAAAAAAAAAAAATACTCATGATAGATAAAATACTCAACAAAAATAAGATTAATAATATATAAGTGAAACAAATCTTCGTCTTATTTTTATATTAAACTACGCAAATATTACTTTAACCATACGTATGTTATATCACCCTTATATATACTAGCGAACACACAGGCGCTGTCTTCATCTTATGTCGCGTATGTGTGTTCGCATTTTTTAATTTTTAAGATCAATAACAGATATATAATTTTTAAAATAGTTGTTAAAAAAAATTAAGATAGGTAAAAAAAATTAAATAATGATTTAAGATAAAAGAGATTTGTAGAAAATGATTAAAAGAAATTTAAATTTAAATAATGATTTAAGACAAAAGAGATTTCAAAAGAGATTTGTAGAAAAATGATTAAAAGTAAATTATTTATAAAATAATTAATTTTTAAAATAACTAAGGGTAAAACGGGTATTACAAAATGTGGATAAAAAAGAAAAATCCCCTTTATTGTTATAGAATAGATTATAGAATAAATTATAGAATAGATGAACCCATGTTGCCAAAAAGCAAGGAACAAAATAAAACCATGCCAAACAAAAATTTGAATGTTGTCACTTGCATTTTTTTCCCGTTTTACCTACAATAATTCTTTTAAATACAAAATATACTATATACAATTAATTTGTATAATTAAATTATAATACAAAAAACTTTATATTAGATTATACTAACTTCTTTGTATTAAACTAAATAAAAAAAAGTTATTATTTTCAATTAATTTTTTTTAATGATCAAAACTTTTAAGAAGCTAAATAACCAATATTTGAAAAAATTATTTTAGTAAAAATAATAAAAAATAGTCACTTGATTAGTTGTTTGCATAAGTCCGCCATGTTGACCATTTAACTCCAGTAAATCTATAATAATATATAAAGAGGATGTCCTCTTTCGTAGTTACGTTTCTAAATACCAATTTTATCCTTTAAAATATAATTATTTATTAATTTTTTTAAAATTGACCGTTATTTTTATAAATTTTTTAAAAAAATCATCTATCTTTGCTTCTTCTCTTTTTCTCTATTTATCAACAATTATTCTTTCATCTTTTCTGATATATTTCATTTTATTTTTAATAAATATAATTTTAGTTTATATATTAACTTAAAAACGTTATATTATCATCACATGGCCTTTGTATACGCTAACACTAACAAAGGTAAGACAGTGCCTGTGTATATGTTAGTAAAATATAAATAGGAACATATATTTAACACAAGAACCAGTATTTTACAGTTATTATACACTGAAACAAAAATATTAACAATAATTGTTATATGAAACAAATATAACATTATTCTACCGTATAAGATATAAACAGATCTGATAAAAACTCAAACGAACTATAATAGCTATAAAACGATTAAACAATTTGATATTATTGTGTACTCAAAATAAAATAAAAAATGTTAATGTACATGGTACTAAAAACCAGACTGTAAACTTAAATTTCAAAAACAGATCGTAAAAGCTGTTTCCCAATTAATTCTAGTGCATTCGGCTTTCAATATGCAACAGTTCACGAATTAGAAACGATGGTTCTTATATGAAACTCATAGCTACTTTAACTTTCTGCACTAATCTTAAATATAACCCTTTACTTCTAGTCTCTGCATACTAGTTTGGTTTGAAAAGACAGCATATATGAAACTCTATACAATCAAACTGATAGTGAAATCATAAGTAAACAAGAAAATTGAAAACAAATCTTAATCTTAAGACAACCTAATAAGACAAAGTCTAATGACAGTAGATACATCAAGACTTAGATAAAAAACCAGGTACAAGTTGATTGATGAGGTTCTCATAGATATCATAAAGAAGACGATCTTTGGCACCAGTTCGATGGATCTCATTGTGCTTGCAGAAATATTTGAGATGATTAAGTGTGCAACAACCAAGCATCTGGCCGAGCAATAAGAACAACCAATTAATCTCCTTTTTGTTTTTTGCAATGATGGGTCTTGTGCTGCTGTCTCGTCCGCAAAGGGGGCATTTTGGAAATACCGGATTCATCCAAACCCTTGGGGCTCTATTATGCCACTTGTTTTTTCCTCTGCTAATAAATTGGCATAAGTCCTTCAATTTCTCTTCCAAATCCAGACTCAACTCGAATTCATGATCGCACCTCTTGCAGTGAACCTTTCCTTTGATGGTGTGGATATTATTCTCCGATAGATATTGCTTACTGTGTACGCTGGCTCGCTGATTCTTCATCCAAGGAAACAGTGCCGGAATAGTTTCGTTCTTCGCTTTCCCACGAACCGTTTCCTTCATTCCTTTGCCACGCCGAATACATACAGTGCGACGAGACCTACCCAAAGAGTTTGTATCTGTGGAAACATTTTTTGGTACTACAACAGGTGCATTTGGAGGGTTGGTGGATTGCATCGAAAGACAGTTGTTGTTGTGGTTGGAAAATGTGGCTAAAGAAGGATTAGGGTTAACGTTAGGGACATGGTTAAGGTTAGGGTTAGGGTTAGGGTTAGGGCAAAATGTTTGCATTAAGGGTAAGTTTGTTTGAAAAAACTTTAGTACGGGAAGAGAAGGAGAAGGAGAAGAGAGAGGAGTTTCCTTTGATCCACCACACCTGAGCGAGAGGGTGAGATCTAGTTCTTCTTCTGGTCCCATTGAATATTCTTGATTCCTGGTGGTCAGAAAAATTAAGACGATACGTGTTTGTGTCTTCAAAACTGAGAAAAACTGACGAATATATAAAGAAAAAGATGAAAGGATTTGATAAAAGATGAATCTTTTTGTTATCTGTTGAAAAGATAATAGTGTTTGAGATACTATCTGTGTATTGGGCCTTTCAGTTTGTTCAAATATTCAAAGTTGGATGTTCGAAATCTGATATTAATGAATCTGGTTTGGAGTAACAGAATCTGATGATATTATATCTCTTTGGATTCTTAAACTTCAAATAAGGTAATAAAAAGGTAGTTAATACGTTTTGGAATTTGCTTAACTCTGTAGATAAGTCTAAATTTGGGGACAAAGTTCAAACCTTTTGAAAATCATTCATATAGTGGTTCCATTCCATGTATCTAATATTATTCTAATTTATTACAGGCCTTGGAGAGAAGGCAATACAACTTTGATGAAATATTGATAGATTCTATGTAAGGTTGTTTAAAGAATTAAAACTTATTTAGAGATGATATGTCATAATATAATAATTTATTGTTATATTATATTTTTAAAATATTATGATATAGTAATTGATTATTTAATATTTTTAAGATAAAATATATTTTATTATGTTTTTAAGATATTATCATAAAATAATATTTTTTAGATATAACTAGCCTAAACACATGCTATCGCGCTTGTGTATGCATTTTTTAAATATGCGTGATATTATATTAGTAGGTGATAATATTCTAATGTTATTAAGTTAATATATAAACTAAAATTATATTTGTTAAAAATAAAGCGAAATATATCAGAACAGATGAAAGAATAACCATTGATAAATAAAGAAGAAGAGATAATCGATTTTATAAAAACCTTGTAAAAATAACGGTCAATTTTTAAAAATTTAATAAATTATTATATTTAAAGGGTAAAATTGGTATTTTGAAATGTGGACACAAAAAGGAGAATCCCCTTTATATATTGTTATAGATAAATTTTATTGAATTTAAAAAAATATTATGATATAATAATTAATTATTTAATATCTTTAAAATATAATATTTAATTATCTTTAAGTAAATACAATCTATTATAAACTAAAAAACATATAAATACAATATCTAGGCAAGAAAAAGTACTTAAATATCATACTCAATTATGAAACTCAACTTTCATAGTTTACACTCATTATATCATTATAATAGATATTTATAATTGTTTTACTTATTCATTATTCATTTTACTGATTTTTTTTTAATCTATACGAAATTTTCATCCCATTTTAAATTTCTAACATTGATGAAAGTACACAGGTGACACAAAACAAAAGCAAAGTGATCTGTGAAGTACATAAGTCATAATGCATGATACTGGAAAATGCATATAAAGAAAAATAAGATTTATAATATATAAGTGAAATTAACCTTCATCTTATTTTACCTTAAACTACACTACTATTACTTTAACAACTCTTATGTTATATTAAATATTATTAGTGTTAGTATTGGGAGGTCGTCCTAAATTTTTAAAAAAATTTAAAATTAATAGTATATATTATATTAGTGGAAATTAAAATAAGTAAATTTATTTTTTTTCATAAAATATAATAATTAGTATTATGAACTCATATGATTGCCCAAAAGCAAGAAAAAAAAATTAAAGCCATGCCAAAAAATAAAATTTTAACGTTGTCGCACTTTTTTTATCCATTTTCCTTTTTTACCTAAAATATTTGTTTTAAATACAAAATTACATTAAAAAAAGTTTATATTAAATTATACTAACTTCCTTGTATTAAATTAAATACCAAAAAAATATTATTTTCAATTATTTTTATTAAGACCAAGACTTTTAAGAAGCTAATTGACTCTATCAATATTTCGACATTTGAAAAAATGATTTTGGTTAAAAATAATAAAAAAATAGTCACTTGATTGCATATTAATTTAACTTCGGTGAATAAAATATAACAGAAACATATATAACATATACGATGTATGTATCAGATACGACACATATCCGATATGTTGATACATTTATTTTAAAAATAATAGGATACAATACGTGATAGATACATGATATATGAATATTGACAAGTGTACAATATTTATTATAAATAAATAAATATATGATTGTTAACGTGTGAATCCAAATTTCCTAATTAGAGACCAATTATTTACGTAGCCAAAACCTGGTAGCTAATGTTAGTGGTCAATTTAAAAACTAATTCATAATTAAAACTATTTTAATTATCAATTTAAAGACCAATTATAATTCTTTTGAACTATTTTAGTTCTCAATTTGGTCACTATATAGTGACTAATTATTTTTTTACTAAAATTGGTCATTATTCAAAGATTTTATTGTATTGTATTACGACTTTATAAATTAGATACTTCATTGAGAAATATTGGTAAAGTATCCAACACGATACATGTCAGACACAGATATGAGGGGTACCTATTGTCTCTCTTTCTATTGTTTTGTCCGCAGAGGAATTTCCATCCCTGGATGTAGCTACCGATATTCTGCACGGCGGGAACTCTTTCCTGTTCCTGGCCTTTCATCATTCTTTTCCTTTGTGGAATGTCTAGTAGACAAAAAGAAATAGGAATTCCCGGTCGAGTTGGCTGGAAGTTCGCTTCTTCCTTTATAGAGTTTCAATCGATGAAGTAATGTAGTGCTAATTCGTTGGACTCGTTCTTATCGCTCCAGGTTTTTATCTATATGACCTCCGAGCGGTACAAAGTACACCTCTTACGTAGAGGCAGGTAGTAACCTAACCTTTAAGAGTTTGTTCAAGGGGGGAGCCCTCTTATCTATCAATGGAAAGATCTTCGTGCGTGGCGTAATAAGGAATCCTAGAAAAGATCGATTGAGACTCCCTCCCCGGTCCCACAAAGATCTCTACGTACTTGTCCAGTCTAGGACAACTGAGATCTTCCGGTCTGCGTGCGTGGGAGCAGCTCAAATAAAGAAGAGTTTGGTCTGAATTCAGGCCCGCCCGTCTGCTGCTAGATCCGGGAATGGCGCCAGGCGAGGGCGCAGCTATGCCCCGCAGCTCTACAGCGGCCGACCCCTGGACTATGCAAAAGAATCGAGGCCGGGGGGTCTCGCCCATAGTGGTTCCCCCCGCCTTTGGTGATTGACCAAACAAAGAGGCCTAGATCTATGCCCCTTCATGAATCGAATGGTCCTTCGACCCCTTCATTTGATTCCGACGGCCGACATAAATCTCATGAGACCCGCCCACTATTACTACGAAAAAAGCCCTGCATTTTTCCTTCGCTACTAGGAGAGTAAGCAACTTCTATTAGCGCCGGACCTTGAGTCAAATTGATCGTGTCATGTGCAACGTCCATCAATGATGGTTCATTAATGTCCATTGATTTAGACTCCTTCCCCCTTCCCAACTACGAAAAAGATCGAGAGGAGCCCCAAAAAACCAAGAACGAAAACGGAAGCCTTTCAGTCGATTCACTCCCCATTCTCTCTTAAATAAAGCTCGCCCTCGAGCCCTGGGCAGGTCAGCCGGGTCTTTCCCTGTTGTTCTGTTCCCGCCACGAGAAAGACGCACAGAAGAGGTATGCCCAGCGCGCGAAGGATCCGTTGAGAGTGTTGACCCAAGTTGAAGTATCGGTGCATCATAGATTAGCACCAACCAGTATTTTACAGTTATTATATACTAAACCAAAAATATTAAAAATATTTGTTATATAAAAAAAATATAGCACATTATTCTACCGTATAATATAAACGCATGTGATTACTCAAACGAACTATTATTGCTATAAACCGATTAGACAATTTGATATCATTGAACTCAAAATAAAAAATTGTTAATGTATATTGTACTAAAACCAGACTTTAAAGTTCAAAAATTGTAAAAGATGTTTCCCAATTACAAGCATGTAATAGTTCAACACTAACTGTTTATTAATTCTAGTGCAGTTCGGTTTTGAATAGTTTCTTTAATTTGTGGACTAAATTTTAATTCTACGTGATACTAGTTTAAATACATACATTATTTAAGTATACTTGTGATTCAACTCATAAACCGAAAAATCTTAATTATAATGGTTATTAAATTGGAAAACTAACATCTTTGAAATATGATAATAATGAAACTGGTTTGGAGTAACAGAATTTTCTATCTCCTATCATATCGATATGAAAATTATATTTTACTTTAACTTTTTTACTTTTTGACGTTATTTATGTCTGACATAATTTAATATAGATTATTAATTTTTTTTAAAAAAGAAGATATTGAACATTAATTAATGTCAAAAAATAAAAAATAGTTATAATATGATTGTTCTGTCTTATTTTTTATTTATTTTAAAACATAAGGGTAATAAAAAGATATTTAATACGTTTGGGAATCTGGTTTGTCCAAAATCAAATAACCAATTAACAAATATAAAAAACTTTTCCTTTATGCATTGATAATCGTTTAAGACTGAACTCTTTTTCATATATAAGTCTAAATTTGGAGACAAAGTTAAAACCTTTTGAAAATCATTCACATTGTGTGGTTTCATTCTATCTATCTAATATTATTTTAATTTATTAAAAGTGTTGGAGAGAAGGCTATACAACTTTATTGTAATATTTTTTGAGAAATTCTATGTAAGGTTGTTTAAAGAATTAAAATTTAAATATCTTAAGATGTTATTAAGTATTTCTAAAATATTTAAAGATAATATATCATAATATAATAATTTATTATTATATTATATTTTTAAAATATTATGATATAATAATTGATTATTCATTATTTTTAAAAATAATTACTATATTATATAATAATTTAATATTTAATATTTTATTATATATTTAATTTCATTATATCTTAAATATTATGATATAATAATTAATTATTTAATATCTCTAAGATATAATATTTAATTATCTTGAAATAAATATAATGTGACCTACAAAAACTACATATACGATATCCTACTGTCGTACTCAACTTTCTTACATTTTCCACTCATTATATTATTATAACAAATCTTACTCACTTATTAAATTAAACATCATAGAGTTATTTTGGAATGAATCTCCTACTTCTCTCTGAATCTCAAAACTCTCACCCACAAACAATAATTTAACTCTTGAAAGCCTCATTTTATTAAAACAAAATAATTGGATTCAACTTTACAATAATCACAATAACAAACTATAAAAAAAAAAACACCTTTCGGTCCAAGTAAAGTATTTCATTTTCTAATATAAATTTCGACGTCGGATTCAAACTTACTTATTTCCGAAAAAACATGTATAATATTATTTATTTATTTATTTTTATTTCATTGTAGGAGATGGGAAAGGTATACTCTAGAAAAACGTCAGTAGTTTTTTTTTTAACTCATTTATAATTTATATTTTAACTCTGTTTTTGTTCTAATCATTTAAAAATTTATAACTGTGATAAAATAATGTCAAATTTTATTCTATTTCTTTTAAATTTGTTTTGAAAATGTTTTTTTAACGATATAATACCAACACAATGAGATTCCCTCATTTACCATACTCATTTATATAACTATTTTCTCCATAAGTCATAATTCTTACCTTTTCTTCATTTAACTTCCATTTTTCAATGTATCTTACATTGAACAAACACACAAAAAGAGAGAGTATATTTTAAAGAATTAATTGTAACAATGACTAAAATTACCTTTTAAAAAAATAGATTTTTCTCCCTTGTATAAAAGGATGATTATTGAAAATGGGAATGCTTGCTTAAATTTAATTGGAAGATCAAAATAGTTTTAATCTGGTTAATAGGTTTGAAGTACTAAAGTTGAAAGCTTGTTTTTTTTAATACTATAATAATTATAATTTAATAATTTTATCTATTATAAAATAAAATTATCTACCACATTCATTAAATTATTCACAAATTTTATTTTCAAATTACAAATTTTTATCCATCACAATTTTATATGACCCTTATATGAACTCATGGTTGTTGAAAAAGATATGTCAAAACGAGATCTAATCCATGAGTCAACTCGGCTCACCACAGTTCAAACCGAGTTAATTGATTGAACTGAGTTTGACTCACTTAATTCATGGATTAAATGGGTTCGAACCGGATTGACCCACTTAACCCACCAACATTTTTTTACAATTTATTTTAATTTTTTTTGTGTTATAATTATTTACTACTTCTTATTATATACATTAGTACAAAATTGCATTTTTACCTCGCCTTATAGGTCTCGGTTGGTAAGGAACCGAAGCATATAACGGCGCGGTGGCATTTTTGCAATTTCAGACAACTTTTATGCCTCGGTTCAAGAAAAGCCCGAAGCCAAAAGGGGTTATAGGCTTCGGTTCAAAAAAAATCGGTGTCAAAAGGTCCTTATATGCTTCGGTTGAACAGACCCGAAGCCAAAAAGGTGGCTAGAAATTTCAAAAATGCCACTAGCTGTTATGTCTTTGGCCTCGGGTGGCACTGAACCG
>Ga0214545_1007800_pt1 | contig 17586 bp, 16 predicted proteins | sample CNSS4metaG_FD_160064 | JGI IMG/M metagenome (GOLD analysis project Ga0214545, IMG submission 160064) | Root nodule microbial communities from cowpea collected in UCLA plant growth center, Los Angeles, California, USA - CNSS4 | ecosystem: Host-associated > Plants > Roots > Nodule | place: USA... | reverse complement strand
ACACAATCTAATTAGTATAAGAATGATGAAAACCAAGGCCAAAGTGAGGAATAACATGGAAAACGAAAATTCATATGTGGAGGCTAACTTTTGTGTCTTAGTTTATGCATAAGTAGTCTACCACTCAACTTAGTTAATATTTTTCTCATTGAATTAGAGTGACTAACTTTGTGGCTTAGTTTGATGTAGAAACAATGAACACATGGCAAAAAATGCAGCTGAAACAATGGCCAAAACAAACACTAAATTGGATGAAAATTTAAGTTGATCATGAGTTGACTTTTTGCATTTTTGCTCTAATATGATATCTATGAAAACTGGTCAAATCAGCATAAAGAACCTACTCAACAAACTTAAAATGACAAAAGGAACCTAAGAAATAACTCAAAACTAAAATCCTACCTAAAACTCAAACTTTCACTACCTAAAACCTCTAAAAACACACTAAAACTAGGCTAAAAACTATGGTTTTGCCAAATCATGGGTACAAGTGAATAGAAACTACCTAGACAAGGTTAAAATGACTTAAGAAAACTTAATCCTAACTCAAAAATAGTCTCCTAAAAGACTTACACTAAATCACTACCTAAAACAAAGACTACTCTACTAAATTAAGTCTCTTATATGTGCATGTACTACCCTAACCTATGCAACTTTAATCTAACTATCCACACAAGTTTCTAATGCCAAAATATGACTACAAAACAGCTCACACGACGAAAAATAACAACAACTCGAAATCTAAGTCCTTAAGACCTAAAACTACCACTAAACTATGCTAAAATTGTGAAAATTAAGAAATTAAGTACACTAGTGCATATAACTCGTATAAAACTACTTGGACAAGTTCTAATTAACAAAATAAAGGTGGAGAAAAGATCAAAACTCAGAATTAACAAGGTAATTCGAGTTTGCCTAGTCAAAACCCAAAAAATGAACTAGAAATTGGCCAAAATGAGCTAAGACTACCAAATTAGTAAAGGAATTGCTAAGCAATGATGCAAACACAATCTAATTAGTATAAGAATGATGAAAACCAAGGCCAAAGTGAGGAATAACATGGAAAACGAAAATTCATATGTGGAGGCTAACTTTTGTGTCTTAGTTTATGCATAAGTAGTCTACCACTCACAACTTAGTTAATGTTTTTCTCATTGAATTAGAGCGACTAACTTTGTGGCTTAGTTTGATGCAGAAACAATGAACACATGGCAGAAAATGCAGCTGAAACAGTGGCCAAAACAAACACTAAATTTGATGAAAATTTAAGTTGACCATGAGTTGACTTTTTGCATTTTTGCTCTAATATGATATCTATGAAAACTGGTCAAATCAGCACAAAGAACCTACTCAACAAACTTAAAATGACAAAAGAAACCTAAGAAATAACTCAAAACTAAAATCCTACCTAAAACTCAAACTTTCACTACCTAAAACCTCTAAAAACACACTAAAACTAGGCTAAAAACTATGGTTTTGCCAAATCATGGGTACAAGTGGATAGAAACTACCTAGACAAGGTTAAAATGACTTAAGAAAACTTAATCCTAACTCACAAATAGTCTCCTAAAAGACTTACACTAAATCACTACCTAAAACCAAGACTACTCTACTAAATTAAGTCTCTTATATGTGCATGTACTACCCTAACCTATGCAACTTTAATCTAACTATCCACACAAGTTTCTAATGCCAAAATATGACTACAAAATAGCTCACACAACTAAAAATAACAACTCGAAATCTAAGTCCTTAAGACCTAAAACTACCACTAAACTATGCTAAAATTGTGAAAATTAAGAAATTAAGTACACTAGTGCATATAACTCGTATAAATGTGAACATATCAGCATTGGTTTGTGAGTTGTGAAAATGGACATGGTTGTTTTGTTGGGAAAACAAAAGGGTGAAGGTGAGTAAGAGCAATTATGGATAAGAGAGAGTGGGTGGGGCCACCATTAAAAGTTCCACATAAACACAAGACATGACATTCCTATATACGACTAAAATCAAATTTGGAAACTGCATAGGTTGTTTTCTGCAGCAAATTATTATGGGTTTGTGCAAAAAAACCCAAACACAAAACACTGGAAAGTAATCTTTCTGTCATCATCAACCACATGCCATGATAAGAGTTAAACCTGATTAGGCTAATGCAGCAATAATGAAAAAAAGCCAAAGTTGGCGTCTCCAAGTCAAGTACAAATAATTATCATAAAATTAAACTTCTAATCACAACAACATACTCTATCACATTCAATTCAATTCAGATGCTTCAAATCACAACAGCAACATGCTCAATCACATTCGATTTAATTCAAAGATGGTTCAAATCACATTCAATTCATATGCATATCATATTCAATTCATATCACATTCAATTCAGATTCAATTCAGATGCAAGCAGTGGCAAGAAAAATTAATGGAACACGGGTACCTCCACGACAGCCCAACAACACCAAACCCCCACGGTGAGAGTGCCTTGACGACCAGAGTGTCTCAATGGCCGGAGCAGCTCCAAACACAGCACCCTCCTTCCATAGAAACCCCTTCTTCGCAGAAACCCCCACTCACGTGAAAGCCAATTCGCAATGGGAGGAGGCATGCGACAACGTTACCGGAAGGAGGCCGTCACGACGCCGATTGCGAGTAGCACGGCAGCGGAAGTCGCAAGAGCAACGAGTGGCGACAATGGCAACGACTACGGTGATGCCCTAGGCGAAGAAGAACTGCGTTTTGAAATTGGGTAATTAGCAGATTTCTTGTAGTGATTGACAGTGCTTCATCCAAAAGACGCTATCTATATGTGATTTATATTTAAAAAATAAATAAAAATTATATGAGAGACCAAGATAAAGCACTTCTTGTTTTTGAGTGTTGTCTATTATTTATTAAAACAATTCTAGATCATTGTTCACGGTAGTTAATCTAATTTAGGAGGGTTAGAATAGAATGTCTAAAGACTCGTGGGGTTTTAATATTTTTTTTAAGAGGCTTTAATTCTATTCTTTATTTTTTCACCCTTTTCCTTCTTAACCCGTTGATCTTTTTCAGTCTCAAAATACAAAATCAAACCTATAAACCCTAAGTTCCTACAGGTGCATCCGCGTTCACGGTAGAGAACCCGTATCGGCGTTTGACGTTCACCAATCACCACCATCAATGTCTTACTTGAAACTGCCAGACCCGCAATCAACGACGTCGTTAGCCATCAAAGAATTCACCCGTCGTGTGTGGTTGCCCATTTCATATCGGTATGGTTGTAGGTTGAAATTCAAATTTAAGAACAAGGAAGATTTTTCAAAAAAAAGAATTATGAACCTTAGTGTTGTGCTCTGTGTAGGGAGAGAAGGCAAGAGTGGAGGGGAAAAGCCATATTTGAGTGCGTCACGAAAGGTTCTGAAAGCTGACTGCGAAAAAGCTCTGAAGGAATCAACCTGACGAGAACTTCCAAGAGTTGGCAAACACGTTAGGTTTCGGTTCATTATTCAACCTTTACTTTCTTTTTTTTTTTGTTACAATTTCATTTTTTTTAGTTTTGCTTCTCTTTTTTTTTTTTAATTTTATTTGTCGTTGTTCTATATGTGGTGAGGTATTGGATGCCAAGTTTAGGACTAATTTTATTTCCAAAGAACCTTTCATCGATTGTTTTTGGATCTCTTTGAAAAGATTCTTAGTTCTTCAAAGTTTCAATTTTTTTTAAATTAGTCTTAGTTTAAGGCGACTTCTGGTTTAAACATATTTTTTTAACTTAAAATATATTAATTTTAAATTTTCAATTGTATTAAAATTAGTTTAAAGGAATGTTGATTGATAGTGATGGTGTGGACAAAAGGATAGTGTTTGTTGTGGTAATGGTAACAGGATAACATATCAAGTTTTATATATTTTTATAAAAAAATATATTATATATATATATATATATATATATATATATATATATATATATATATATATATATATATATATATATTAGTGCAGGTTTTTATGCCAATTCCAACATATATTACTAATTTGATATAGAATTTATAACATAACATTATTGAGATATTTATGCTTGTTTGAATTAATACAAATCTTGATAGACTCAAGAATGACAGGGCAACTATCCTTACTGAAACCGTCCACGTGCTAAAGAACTTAAATGCTGAAGTTAATTGGCTTAAAACTGAACATAAAGCACTTTCTGAAGAGTCACACAAAGTAAGGTTATTATTAGTTTAAATTTTTATCACAAGTTTATAACTTCAATCTGATACTTATTTTCTGTATCAATTTTGTAATTTGCAGCTAATGCAAGAAAAAAATGAACTCAGAAGAGAAGATTGTAGTTGGAAACATATTGCAAAACCTGTGATGAAACTTTATACTGAAACAACTTATGTATCCAACATTGAAGACAAGGAGATTGCACTTGTTTGGTGCTATAAGGATGTGGGTCTAGACTTTGGATCATGCCAAGACAAGGAACTTCTTAATCCACTTGAGAGTGTGCTAGCAAATGAACCAGTAATAGTGAAGAGTGGCCATAATACGTAGATGTTAAACCACAGGTGTGTACACCAATATTCTCTAGGAATGAGTTGTTTTTGTATATTCATTTTATTTCTTGGATATTGATATCAATGGCAGCTTTATCACTTATATTTTTGCATCAATTAATTCCACATGAAAACCTGTTATGCAAGTTAGCTAAACTTATGTTTCATCAAGGCATTTGAAAACCATTATTGTAGTTTAAGTGTCTAGTAAAGGCACCACATTAGGATTGATGAGAAAATATCAAGTTTGAGTGTCATTTTTTCTGTGAGTTTTTGGTTTAATTATACTCTCTTGTATCCTTAATTATTATAGAAGATATTGTTGGTCTCTTGCATTTTATTATTTCCATACAACTTCAGATACTAGTTAGTCTATTGAATTTCTTTCACCTATTTTTGTTAAGTAACATAAAAGGAAACATAGTGAATGTAGATCCACTCTTGGTTCACTTTTCGCTTTGTGATTCTGTTTTTGAGAAATTCCAAGTGTTTTGTATCATTTTACTGTTTACTTGTAGCCTCTAACAAGTACATATGGTGATGCATGTAGGGTGTGAGCAAGGGAAAACGAATACTTTCTGCCATGCAAGTTTAAAAGGGAATGTACCTTGATTTTATTTTGTGCATAGGAGATGATAAGTCTAATGGAGACATGTTTGAGATGATCACCAGGTCATTGGGCGAGCCGATGATTTTATTTTGTGCATAGGAGATGATAGGTTTGATGAAGATATGTTTAGGATCATTTAAGGAGTGTGCAAAACAATGATTATAGTTATATATTTTCAACATTATGTATTTTTTTTTTTATATTTACATTGTAATTTCTAATTGATGTAATTTATCTTAAATCATCAATAAAATTAATTATGGTTAATTTTTGTGTACTAATTTATATATTTTATTTATTTTTATTATAATTTTTTAATTAAATTAAGAAATTATAAATGCCGGTGGGTAATTATAAAAAAAAATTACAAATAAAGGAGCTTTCAAACCTCCATAAAATAGACAAGAATAAACAAAAAAATAAATAAATTATAAGAGATACATAGACAACGCTTGTTGAATCAAATGCTATCTATAAGAGCACTGATACACCACACCTTCTTGAGGATACACAGACAACGCTTGTTGAGTCAAGTGTTGTCTATAAAGTGTCATTAGACAGCGCTTTTTTATAAGCACTATCTATTAATAGATATCGCTCCAATAGATAGCGCCTGAAAAGCGCTATCTATTAGCAAAAAAAACGCTATCTATTGACAATTTTGGCGTAAATTGGCACCCATTGTGAAACTCAATAAAACTCGATCATAGCCTCATTTATTGTTGAGCCCTTACGAGAACTTAAGTAGTAAACGTAATTCTTGGCCAGTTTTGTTCATGATTTACAACTTTTCTCCTTCGTTGTTTGTGAGGTTGTAAAGGATGATTTCTAGACTTGAACAACCGGAAAGTGAAATTAATGTGTACTTGAAGCCCTTGATTGATGCTTTGAAATTATTGTGAGAAGAAGGCATTGATGTGTCCATTTGTATTCTGAAGAAAAATTTCATTTGCATACACTGTTGTTTTGTTCCATACATGGTTTCCCCACATATGGTTTCTCCACACGCGGTGCTTTTTGATTGCCACTCCAATCGCACTTGTAACATCCCGGTCGAATATTACTATTTTAAATAAAATAAAATGAAGCTAAAACAAAACGCATTTAATAACCAAAGCTCTTTTCCAAAATGCGGGAAAGATTTCAAACTTTATGAAAAGCACTAAAAGAAAAAATCCATAAATGCGTTCAACGCCTACAAATATAAAACAATTTATAGTAACTGATTGCAAAAATAATCCATAAAATAATTCCATGTAAAAATTCCCATGCTGACCCGACTCTAAGTATCCACGTGCTCACTTGCATCAACATCTGCTCCCATGTAACGAGTTACATGATCATCGCCAAACATACACGGATAGGGTGAGCTCAAAATAAAAACGCATTACAAGGTACATTATAATAACAATTTAAAACCCCTAACACTTCTACCACACTCAAATCCCGAACCCAAACTTTCATATCTTCCTCTAGACGCCTCTTGATTCTACACCCTTTGATGAGTACACTAATCGATCTTTGTTGTACGAGTGTCTACTTGCCCCTCCGACTACAGGCCACCACCTAATAGTCCACACGCGGGAATAAATTGCCACGACCACAATCCGTGACACCAAGTGAAGTTCCCCAAAACGAACCGTAGTCCGTGGTTGTCCCCAGACTACCAAACTCAATCAGTTACACTAAATAGGGCAATCTTCTGGAACCCCGTCGTACGAGCCACGATCTCACATGCTCTACTGGACTTCTAAAACCACCAGGCTACAACCTTGAATGGCCACGTGTTACCCCAACACAAGTTACACTAGTAATTGGGCCCCCAACAAAGCATCACATCAAGACCTTCATCCAGAGCTATGTAGAATCCCTCGCGTAATCCATTACTGCATCCAAAATCGCCTAGCACAACATCCACGTCGCTAGGTTAAATCGCATTCTGGACCACTTGGCGCCATCAAGTGCCAACCCACTGGCTTTTAGTCTAAGCCTAGTTCTACAACACACTGTCTGGCGGAACCACTTTTGTCGCCAAGCGCCAACTCTCGAGTTTTACTATAGAGTTCACTTTGTGGCCTATCTCTTGGCGGTTTACACCATTCCGCCAGACGCCACACTAGTAACTGGTAATTTCTGGTATTTGGCACTCTAGAATAGGTTCAAATGAACCTATTTACACAAGAGACTCAGTGCACGAAAAACATGCATCCATGACAAGTAAATAGACTTTCATATCATTAAGTTAAACTCAACTACACAATATCACATGGTCATACATCAAACACAACCATATTCTTGCTTTTATACATCCTGGAGAATCACAATAAATCCACATAAAACTATCAAAACAAAGTGTTATACCCAACACACAATCCTGCACAATCAAACAATATACAAACCAGGAAGAACACATAACTATTGCCCCAAAATATCGCACGGGCAATAAAATAGTAATAATAATAAAAAAACAATAACAATAATGATAATAATAATTAAACAAAACAATACAAATAAAAAAATAATGAAAATAATAATAAAATAAAATGAAACAATAAAAATAAAAAAATAATAATAATAAGATAAAATAATAATAATCAAAATAATAATAAAAATAAAATAAAGAAATAATAATGATAATAAAATCATAAATAAAATAAAACAATGATAATAATAAAAATAATAATAAAATAATAGTAAAATAAAATAAATAAAATAATAATAATAATAAAGATAAAGATAATTATAAAATCAAATAAAATGAAAATAATTATAATAATAATAAAATAAAATAAAAATAAAAATAGTAATAATAATAAAAGTAATAATAAAATAATAAAATAATAATAATAATAATATTAATAAAACGAAATTTTAAAAATAAAAATAATACTATAATAAAATGAAACAATAATAATAATAAAACAATAATATTAATAAAATAAAACAATAATAATAAAATAATAATAATGATAAAATAAAGTAATAATAATGATAATAAAATCATCAATAAAAAAACAATGATAATAATAACAATAATAAAAAAATAATAGTAAAATCAAATAAATCTAATAATAATAATAATATAGATAATTATAAAATAAAATAAAATGAGAATAATAGTAATAATAATTAAAAAAATAGTAATACAAAAAATAATAATAATAAATAATAATAATATAAATAATAATTTTGATAATAATAATAATAAAACGAAATTTTAAAAGTAAAAATAATAATGAAAATGAAAATAATAATAAAATAAAATAAAATGAAACAATAATAATAAAACAACAATATTAATAAAATAAAATATTTATAAAATAAAATAATAATAAAGATAAAATGAAACAATAATAATGATAATAAAATCATCAATAAAACCAAACAATTCAGGAGAAAGCTTTCATGCATCAATATATAACACAATTGCATCTAATATCATTAAAACAGGAAATGGCAGCTTCCCTGATCTGGAATTCTAGTTCCAAAAGTACTCTTAGAATCCTTCCTTACACCATAATTGATCCCCCATTTGATCTCCACCCTTGGGCACTCCTTTCAGCCTTCTAACACTCTCCTAAGTTCTGTTTTTAGGGTTCTAAAACTCCATTTTGGTAGCCACACGAAAATGCCTTCCCAAGAGCACCACTCTCCTCCCTTTCATCCATTATTAGCCTTATTAATTCTCCTTTAATTACCCAAAACGAAAATAACAACTAACACCATTAACATGTGAGTTCATTGTAGTTTAACAAATTATTTGATGCCTCTTTGGTTTCTGTGACGGCTAGTAGGGTTTCTAGGTTTTCCCTAACATTGCAGAACCAAAAAAAAAAATTCAAATAACTCAATTACCAAACAATCGTACAACCATTCAACCAATTCATGTTTTATGATAAATCCTACACCTCTAGGATTATATTATCACACACCATGATCAAGCATATTATTAAAATAATAAAACAATTAATTTAATATGCTAATGACATACACAAGGCTTGAACCTAAGTCCTCTAATAATAGTCAAATACTCTTAGCCACTTGAGCTATCATTGCTCCTTGTCTTCTTTATCCATATTAGTGAACTTAGGGATTCTCTCGCCCTCACATTTATTAAATAAATAAATATTTATTTATTTAATTTTCTCAGATCTTACATTTCCCCCAACTTAGAAAATTTTCGTCCTAAAAAATTGCACTTACCAGGAACAACTGTGGTTATGATTACCTCACGTGGTCTTTTATTCTCCATGTCTTCTCATGCGTATCTTCATCCCAAAGAACCTTCACTCTCCAGATCTCCTGCCCCCTCACTTTCATGACTTGGGAATACAATATTCTCTCTGGCCTCACGTCCTAAGTCAGATTTTCCCTTATTTGAACCTTATCATGATCTGAAATCATCCCCCTATTACATGAGTGGGACTTGCAATGTACTTCCTTATTCGTGACATGTGAAACACTTGGTGCATGTTTGCCTAGTGTGGTGCATGACAATCTCCTATGTGACCAAACTGGTGCTCCAGTTAATCTGATACCACCCGATGAACTTCCGAGTCAACTTTCTAGATTGGTCGCTCTTCCAATGCCTGTAGTTGAGGTACTATAAGAATCACACACTCCACCGCCTCAAACCCCAACGACCCGCTTCTCTTATCTACATACAACTTCTGTCTGTTTTGTGTTGCATGCATTCAGTCCTGGATTAAGCTAATCTCCTCTATTGTTTGTTGTAGCAACTCAGTCCAATAATCACCGACTCTTAATCCTAGTACCCACACAACTGCATTTTGGCTTTGTTACGATCCAACGCCACTTATGATACCATTCCAAACTTTGTCAATACTTCACTTAAATAGTTTAATTCTCTAACTTCTCCTTAGCGACCCACTAAAACTTGCAACCATCCTGGTGTTTACACTGAGTCCTTGTCATTATTCAATATCTTTTTCTCCTACTTCTCTTACTTCCAACAAAAACCCTCCAATTAGGACTATTGGCACCAACACTACTTTAGATACTAATGCAAAAGCGAACTTCCTCACTCGAAGATGAAATTCTAGTAATCCTCTCAAAACATGTTTAGGGCCCTTCCACCACTAAGATCCCTTAGTCTAACGCATTGTTTCTAAACTCCTCTAGCGCTTTTCGCCTAAAAATCCACAACTTAACTTCTCTCGTCCACTGATACACAACTTTCTGCATATTCACATCTTTGAGAAGGAGACCGACTTTAAAGCCCTACCCAACCTTTGTAAAGGCAAGCAAGTCAAGTTTAACCTTAAATCTGCATCCATTTGCCACTACAGACAACAAACACAGACCACAAAAGTACAAACATAACAGGAAAAGGTTTAGTAGACAAACTCAACCTACAATATTCCTCTCTTTTTCCAAAACTTTAGAATTGAGAAAGGAAACTATCTTTGATATAGTCATGAGTGTGCACCCTCATCACTCTTACCAAGATATTTTTTTGTTCTTAATGCTTCCGGTTTCACCACTCTGCGCAATCCACAATCGATAATATGATTGATAGAGCGCCAATCCATTCCTACAAGGTTTCGTAATCGAAACACGACAAGCTCACTCTGTAAAACTCATAGAATTCAATTAATTAATAAATGCGGGTGGGAAGAGCATTTATGACATTATATTCTGATTGGTATGACGTGGAAAGTTACTAGCGCAAGTGGTTGAGAGTACTTTACTGTGTAAGAGGACTTGGGTTCAAGTCCTATGTATGCCAATTTTGTGTTATTATTTGTTATTGCTTTAAATATATGTTAATCATGTTGTGGAATAATATGATATTTGGATTATATTAGTTAGCATGAAGTATGAATTGGTTGAATGGTTTGGCATTGAGTTGGCATTGCATGGTTGTGGGTTCAAACCTTGGAGAATCCAAATTAAACCTTATTTTTGCTAAACTTTAGTTTGGGTTGAATGTGAAGAGTTGATGGAAAACCTATATGAATGGACATTGGAAGAGCTTAGAGGAATTGTTGGAACTCAAGGAAAGAACTCAAGCATTATATTTAAGCGAAGGAATTCCAGGTTAGGGGAGTTTTACCACTTTCTATCTGTGTCTTTTTTATGCGTAATTGTATGATCATAGAATGTATATGCTTAACCTTTTGATTAATTGCATTAAAATCTGCGTTTCTGGGATTTTTTCAGAAACCGCCTGGCGGGTTGCTCATAGCCACCAAGCGGCACATGCCAGTTTGGTGTTCTTGGGTTCCCTGGAGGAATCGCCTGACGGTGAGTCCTTGTACCGCCAGGCGACGTAAAACTGCAACCCTGTTTTTTGGGTTTCTCTGATGAACTGCCTGGCGGTGATGAATTTCTGTCAGGCGACACGGGTCTGTTGGGCTCGATTTTGTGTGATTTTGGGTGTTTTGGATTGAGTTTGATCGAGGAAAACCCAAGGGGTAGTTGTTAAGGGATGATCTAATGTGTATTCCATTTATTTCTAGTGTGATGAATGGTATAATCTGATGGAATAGTATAATTGAACTCTTAGGGTTTGGATATTGGAGGTCTGGAAAAATTAAGCATGATAAAGTTAATTATACTAAAACGATTTTGTTGGAATTAGACTAAGTTATAATTAGTGGCACTAACATCAGGTTCTTTGAGGGAATTGATTGAGATAGAGATAAAAGAGCATCCAAAAATGGTATGAGGATCATTCGCAAGGCCTACAAGACTGGGAAATTGCCCAGAAATCCATGTATCGCCTGGCGGCACAGGGTTTGCCGCCAGGCGCCTTCACAGCAGTATTGTTTCTGTGTGGTTGCGAAGACAGTGAGGATGTGGGGGATTTTGAGGTCCAGATTGACAAGTGAATGGAATTAGGAATGTTACACTACAGAAAAAATGACTTTAGGCAATGGACCAAAAACCATGGCCTAAAGTAAAAAAACCGTGGCCTAAAGATTAGACAACGAATTGGCAACGGATTTACAATCGTTGCATAGGTGGTCGTGGCCTATACTATAGGCAACAGTTTTTTTCCGTTTATGCCAGGAAATTTGAAAACTGTTGCTTATTATGCAACATTTAAAAAACGTTGCCTAAAATGTTCCAATAGGTAATAGTTTTTTGGCCAATATAATGCAACGGTTTTTTCGTGTTGCTTATTTCTATAGACCACATTTATGAAAGTGTGGAACTAAATAGATTTGTTTTAACAAGGCTTATAAAAATTGAATGATATAAAATAATTTAAAATATAATTTTAATTTTATCTATACATTTAGACAATACTATTTTAAATAAAATATTAATAATTTTATTTCAACAGTATTAATTAAAATATATTTATTCTATTAAAATAGTATAAATAAAATAAAATAGATTAAATAAGACACTTCTAACATATAATATGGAATTGAAAATTTTCATATATTGCAAAATTATATTGTAAGATTGTGTACAATTCCATAAGGAAAAATGTTTACAACTAATTAAAAAGTATTATGTTCTCCAAAAAAGAAAAAGTACAATTTTTCTTGCACTTTCATTCCTCTTCATCTTCATATACCATTTGGATTTTTTATCATTCTTCATCCTCTTGATCTTCACCAACATCCTGAAACAAAAAAAAGTTCAATTTATCTCTTATCCAAATCCCAACTAATAAAACAAAAATAATCCAAGTCTTAACTAATAAAACATTTGATCAATATGTAAATAGAGCCTAGGTTGCATTTTGTATATATCAATTCAACAGAAGAAAATTAGGATCAAACAACTATATTGAAAAATGTAACACATGTTTAAATTCATTCAATAAAATTTCTAGACTAAAAACTGTATTACAATCACAAAGCTGAAATATGAATTTTTGTCATGGTTAAAGAACAACCCCACTACTCCTACATATCATCTTAAAGCACTTGCATAGCATTCAACATCTTAAATGAATGACGTAAGATCCAATGCATAGTCTATAAAACTGGACCAGAATGGCTAGTTTGATTGAATTGACTATGCATTTAGGGTTTGACCAATTGAACCAATGCAAGCTTAATATGAACACCAATCAGTGGCAGAATTCAGCAGCATTATTATAAAATAATTCAATATATACATTTGTAAACACCAATCAGTGGCAGAATTCAGCAGCACTAGCATTTGATCAATTTGTGTTTAACTATACCTGTACTTGATAATCATTTGAATTAGGATTATATGTTGATGCAGATGAATGAGGTCCAACTGCATTACTTTCTTTGCCCAAAAGATGTGTCATCAATTCATTTATATCATCATCATCATCATCATCATCTAATTCTGGATTTTGTTGCTTGAGCATGAATTTCATCATTGCCTTCATACCATTCATTTCTTCTTGCATGCTACTCATTTTAGCTTCACATTCTTTTTTTATAGAAGCAATGTTTTCATTTCTCTTGAACATGGTAGGTGTCATAGTCCTTCCATAGCAACGCACTCGACCAGGCTTTCCCAAGCAAAGATTCAAATGTTTCTTCCAATGACTCATTTGAATTTTCAATGGAAGTTTGAAATGTAGCCTAATATGAAAGTTATTATAAAATAATTCAATATATACAAAGATTGAATTATTTTATATATTCATTAATGTATATATAAAAAAATTAATTAATGAAAGTTATTATAAAATAATTCAATATATACATTTGACGAGGATCTTTGGATACGAGAAGCCACCATTGACAAGCTTGGAATCTACATTTGTAATACCATAATGGGCCTTTTTTAATTTCACCTTTTTTTCCCCCGAATTTCAATTCCCATTTCATTCATTTACACACTGTACTCTCCCCGTATAACAATTTCTTGTCTTTCAAATTCATGGTATACAATGTGGTGTGAGTTTTACTTTTGCTTCTGAACCAACATACATGGCTACTATTTTTTTATTTAAATTAATTTTTTTGTTCAATTATGGAAGAAGAAGGTACAAATTAGTGTATGAGTGACATTACATATAGAAAATGACGGAGACAAATTCTGAAGATGTACCAAAGAAAAATGAAAGAAACCGAATTTTTAATATTGGTCCCCTCATATGAGTACTAAAAACCTTCAACTTCTTATCTTCAGATTCATGGAAACAATGGCAAAGAAAAGGACAAGGGAACAACATATAGGTGACACAAACTCTGTAAAGAGGGTAAAAGGCACAATGATATCCTGAAGGAAGATATCTGATGCATTGAACATGGTCAAGTATCAAATCCCTCTTAATCAAACAGTATGGTTGACACCTCAGGCATTGGTAATAATGAATAGATCTGATATGATACACCACTTTTTTCCTGTTACGTGAGCGAACAGAAGGGCAGATATTCCTAAATTCCATTTTGTACAAAATATGTAATCCATTAAATCTACAACTGAACAGGAAAAGTCACAATAATATGTTTCCTTTTTGAAAATGACTTGACATTTTTTAGTTGGCTCTTTATAGGCCATACTATACAGATGGGATACAAGCTATAGAATTTTTTTTTGTTGAGAAGAAGCTCTCTAGCTTCTTAACTGTCACAGGTTCCACTGAAAGGCCTATGGTTTCATTGGTCTAATAGTATACAAGAGACTCAATGGATTACTTATCTGAAGATAAGAAGTTGAAGATTTTTAAAATTGTTCTCTCTTAACTCAAAACTACTTTCCAAGAACAACCATGTGAAGACCCTACCAGAGACAAAACGAATAATACACAAGAAACGTCCTAGCACTATACATGACCAAACCCCAAGGATTCAAGTATAAAAGTGGAATGTATATTTTCATCAAGTGTCCAAATATATCCAGTTTTGAATGGTGATTACCTATACTATTGGATAACAATGACCATAGAAAATATTTTTCTGCAAAAAGTTACTCAGATTGGGATAGCGGGTGGGAAACTTACTTATAGATAGTTTATGCATTATTTTTGGTATTTAGGCATATTCCATGACATCCTAATTTTTAACCAGGTTGCCTCTTTCACCAGTGAGGAAAAAGCAATAGAAAAGTATAATGACAAGTTAAGAATATCTTATATTACAACTGTTGAACAAGGGCTGGCTTTAGGGTTTGGAATGGGAATACTTTTGTTGATTATATTTTCCACCTATGCACTTGCCATGTGGTATGGTTCTAAACTCATAATTGAGAAAGGCTATGATGGTGGAATTGTTTTAAACATTATCATTTAAATCAATACTGATGCAATGTAAGTGACACAATATTTTTCTTTAAGTCTTTGGAGCTCTGTTTTTGTTTGATGATCATCAATAGTATTTTATTTACTTAATTTACATCCCTTGAGAATCTGTTAAACTAGGGCCCTTGGTCAGGCAACCCCTTGCGTGAATTTGAAGAATTTTCAAGTTAGATGGATTAGAGAACAAATTGGACTTGTGGAGAAAGGTAATAAATTTGAACCTACTGTTTCAGTTCCGAGTTTAGGCTCAAACCAAGGGTGAATAGCAACTCTTTGTTCTTAGCTTATCAAAATGATTTACAAATATTAATACTATCTACTGTTTCCAGCATTAGATATCCAAAGATCCTCGTCAAAGGATCCTACGGAGCCCCATCACAAAGCTCATTGACAATTTTCAAACAAATAGCAACTCTTTGAAACTGAAATGAAAAATATATTTGAAAGTGGAGCATACCAGAGAACTGCGCGATGACGAAAGTGAACCGATGATGGCGCGACGACGAAAGTGAACCGATGATGGCGCGACGACGACGAGAACTGACCACGAGGCGACGACGAAGGTGAACTGATACAGCGCGACAACGGGGGTGAATCACGCGACGACAACGGGAAGTGATGACAGCACGACGACCACCGGAAGTGATGACGGTGCGACGAGCACGGTGGTAAGCCGATGGCCATGAGACGGTGTGCGATTGACGATGGACGGTGTTTCGCAATCAGTGGTGATGGAGTCCAGAAGAGGAAGCCCTTACGAAAATAAGGTTTAATTTGAATAGGGTTTAATTTGGACAGTGAGTGAGTGGAGACTAAGAATTAGCAAAGTGGAGGGAAGAATTATAGCCTTTTCATTTTTTTAGACACTGATTTCAATAACACATTGATACTAGGCGCTTCCGAAATTATTAAATTTATTTTTTAAAATTTAGGTTAAATTGTTCTATTGGTCCCAAATTTCGTATGAAAATTTGAATTTGGTCCCTCATTTGAAAAAAGTGTTAAATAGGTCCCTAATTTTGGAAAGTTGTCTCAATGAAGCCCCTTCCGTTAAAAATGCAGAAACGGCGTTAAGAGCACAGTGACGTGGAAATGGTAGACTGAAACGTGTCATTTATATTTAAATTTATTGAAAAACAGTTCAGAATTGCTATATATAACTGCAATTAATCATCCATAAACCCCTGTGTTCATCTTGCTGTGTCTGCGTGTGAGGGAAATGTCGTGTGGACAATGTTCATCCTACAATGGTGGCGGAAATCAAAACCTAAGTGCGTCGTTTTGTGGTGGAAGATGGATAAAGATTCCATACGGTCACTTAGCTAAGGGAATGAAGATGGATTAAACACCCAAAGTGAGCAGTGCCAAAACAACATGAGTCTCCTTCATGAATACACAAACCCCTTCATATCCAAGAAGGAAACAAAAAAGAAAGGAATCTTCTTTACCAAACTCAATAAAATCAAGGAAGCAAGAACCAAAAGTCCAAATAAGCTTGAAAACAGCTCACTCTTTCGCTTTTTATTTAACAAGGCATAAATAAATCATCAAACAAAGAATAATTTGACTCCATGCAAGCATTACAAACCTTCCATGTTAGCAGAAATCAGGCACAGCGGCTGAATCAGCAATACCCAACAAATGAAACTCAAATCCATCAACTTTCTCTCCATCAACCTATGTACTCGATAACTTCAGATCCAAACAAGACCTCCCACCAATACACCATCACAAAAACACCCCAGTACTCTTCCACCACCACCACTATAAATACAAACTCAAATGAACTCAAACCCTCGCGATGCTTCTGTTCGAAAGCCAAGTTTCCAACACCTCCTCCTCCGATTTCAAAAAACCCTAGACGAACCCTGAATCCCAATTTCGCCCTTTCTCTTTTATTACAACCCTTTCACTTTCAGTTTTATTACACAGCTTAATTACAGCTTAATCCCAAAAATATTTTCTTACATCATTTAATAAATTATTTATTAATAACAGTAATTATTAAACCATTTCATATTTCCACGTGTACCACATTCAATATGCCACCTTACTGTTCAGTTCCGTCTACCATTTCCACGTCACTGTGCTCTTAACGCCGTTTCTGCATTTTTAACGGAAGGGGCTTCATTGAGACAACTTTCTAAAATTAGGGACCTATTTAACACTTTTTCCAAATGAGGGACCAAATTCAAATTTTCATACGAAATTTGGGACCAATGGAA
>Ga0214545_1007797_pt1 | contig 17592 bp, 6 predicted proteins | sample CNSS4metaG_FD_160064 | JGI IMG/M metagenome (GOLD analysis project Ga0214545, IMG submission 160064) | Root nodule microbial communities from cowpea collected in UCLA plant growth center, Los Angeles, California, USA - CNSS4 | ecosystem: Host-associated > Plants > Roots > Nodule | place: USA... | reverse complement strand
TTTCAATACTTAATTTTATAACTCATTTTTAGTAACAAATATCAATATAACATTTATATAAATAATAAATTTTGTCTTAAAAGAGATACAATATTTCTCCATTTAAAAAAAATATTTGAATAAAATTGAAACAAATAAATTGAGTACTAAATTGAAACAAATAAACATATATTGATACTAAATTGAAACAAATAGACATATATATTTTTTTTTCGTGATTAAAATCATAAATATAGAATTATTAGTTTATAAATTTTTTTATTTCATATACAAAACTAAAAAAAATATTTTATTAATATTTTAAAATTTATCTGGATTTTTTTATTGATCTTTTGTTTTTTCTTAACAACTTGATTTTCTACTAGTATAACCGTAATTAAATAACACTATCATATAAAAAAATTACATAAAAATCCAAAACAAATTAAAACATTTATTTTAAAAAATAAATATTTTAATTAGTATTAAGTTTTTAATTATAATATCTTGTAAAATGTAAGCTATTATTATTATTTTTATTATTATTATTGTGAGTAATTTCAAGTTTCAAGCCTAATAATAAATTTTATTCATTTCTAAAATTATATTATTTTTATAGAAATATAATCTATAACATCTCATTTATTATTTAGGTATATTTGTATCATTTTTAAATACATTTTTCAATTTATCCTTAATTAAGAAAAAAATTATTTAATTTTTGTTTATTTCTTCTCTCGTTATTATAGGTTAGCGAACGTAAAACATAAAATTAAATATAATAAATAAATATAAATTATTATTTTTTATTTCTTGGTTTTTTATGTTTATTTTTCACATTTTACGTGATTTTTTTAGAAAAAAAATAAATATAAATTCATTATTTTTATTCTCGATGATTATTTATTTTGTTCCTTAATAAAGATAGAAAATACAATTTATTACTTTTATTCTCGATTATTATTTTATTTTGTTCCATACGGAAGAAAGAAAAGATAAATGTAATACAACTTTATTTTGTCTCATTTCATACTAAATAATATTTCATATTTTTTTACCTCATGAATATTTTGAAGAGTGAATTTTCATAAACATAATAAAAGAAAAAAGTCAATTTTTATATGATGATTTTTCATAACCTATTTTTAATTGTGAATTTATTATTATATATTTTTCTTTTAATAATTATGTCCCTTAATATTTAATTAGATTTATGTAATTTAATTTTTAGTTTGAAATAGGTATACTTATGAAATATAAAAGTATAAATTCATTTTTTTAAAATAATAAAAAAGAAATTAGATATGAAGATGAAAACAACACAAATTCAATTTCTTCACCTATGATGTTAACGATTCAATTATTTTTTTTCTATTAATAACAATGATTGAATATATAAATTGAGTGTATTATTTTTCTTTCCCAAAATTATTGGTAAAGATCTCTCATTGGACTTAAGAGTTTTCTTGTATTTACATAATGTGTTACTTTTTTTATAACTTCAAATTTGAATATTATTCAAAAACACTAAATTTAATATTAAAATTATACTAAATTGTTGAGTTTAAATAAACAAATTTTTTAAATATTTAAATTAAAAATAATTTTATTTAGTATATTTTAATTAAGAATGATTAGTCACAAATGTATGTCTGATAAATATGTAGATATTTTGTTACGAACAACATATGAATTTATTCCTTTTTCATTTTCTTACAAATTAGTGATAAATATTTTCCTTCACTAATTTCGTTAGCAAAATAACAATTTTCTTAGTTATTGAACATCTCAAATGTAGATTAGGAAAACCCAGGTGACACAAGACTTAACAAATTTGATTAGAATATGCTTTAAATGACTTTAATAGTGTTTTAAAATGGTGAAATTTAAGTCTAATTTAATTTCACAAAATTTATCTGTAATTGAGGTAATATATATAATTTGACTTAATCTCTAATTTATGTATGTTCTTCAACAATTTCGTTTCAAAATGGTAAAATTTAAATCTAATTTAATTTTACAAAATTTATCAGTAATTGAGGTAATATATATAATTTGACTTAATCTCTAATTTATATATGTTTTTCAACAATTTCAATCAACGATAGATTATCTATGTAAGCAAAGTTCTTAAATTCTCCAATAATCTATTTCTAAAAGTTCTAGAAGAGATGATTTTGAAATAATTAATAATTGTTAAAATTGGCTTAACTAGTAATTTAGTCTTTATATTTAGACATATAATTCACCTTGACTCTATTATTTTTTTTACTTAATTGAATTTAAATATTTTTTAAATAAAGTCAATGTGGTTCATTTCTTTAAATTGGCCTTAAACCATTAAAAGCGTCACCCGTTAAAATTTGGTCAATCTTCTTGAAAATCCTCTAATTTTGTGTTTTTCTTCCATCACATACTCTACTCCGGGTAGTTAAGAAAACAAAATTGATATTCTAAATTGTCATAAGATAAAATTAAGGAAACAAGATTGAAATGAAGAACATAAAAAAAAAAATTAGAGTTTAGGAAATAAGCAATTTAAAGTACTATTTTGTTCTTAAAAAAGTAGAAAATATGTATTTTAAAAATAGGTGTGCTAGACCATCATAAAAACATATATAAAAAAATTAACATTAGATTACACATTTATAGATATTTTAATTGTTTAAAAGATATTACTAATTACTATCTTCAAAGCATAAAATAATATAAGATAATCTAACATTTGGGTTAGGTTAAATTATGTCTTAGGTCCCTATTTTTGTAAGAAAATATTGATTTGGTTTTTTTTAGGTGTCTCAATTTGATTCCTATTTAGAAAAATGAATCATGCTCTTTCCATTAATATATTGTAACTAACAATGTTAAAAAAGGTATCACGTGTCAGTTTGTATATTTTTTTAATTATAAATTTACCACATGTCAGGCTTACATCGTGTCACATGACACTAATAGTGTGATGTGACAAAATCGGTATCATGTGTCACTGTTACGTCATGTGTCATTGTCTTCATCCCAATTTAGTCCCTGTGTTTTTATTTGATCTCAATTTTTTTTAAAATTTTGCAATTTCATCCCTCTCCAGATTGAAACAAAAATTCATTTTTGTATAAATGTTATATAAATATTTTTATTACATTCAATACTTTTATTCAAATTGATAGTTTTATTATATATAATATTGCTTCCAAATTATAAATTTATTTGTTTTAAATTGTTATAAAATTATTTAAAAATTTTACATTTGAATTTATATAATTGTTATTTTTAAACCAATTCAAACATTTTTATAGAAATTATTGATTTTACACATTTTAAAAATATACAGTTATTTGAAATATAAATTTTAAAAAAAAAATACTATTAAAATATGATGTAATAAAATATCAATATATACAACTATTCAATTTTTTTTTCAATTAACATTATTTTTTATTAACAACTCTAAAACACTTTTAAATAAAGTTCAATGTAAAATATAAATTTAAATAAACTTAATATTGTTAAAAATATTTAATAAAAATATCAATTTTAATAAAAATATTTGTATACCATTAATATAAAAATTAACTTTGGTTTCAATTTGGTGAGAAACAAAATTAATCAACTTTTACAAAAATTGAGATTAAATTGAAATAAAATATAAATAAAGAGACCAAATTGAAATTGAGGAAATGACACCTGGCGTGGCAATGACATGTGTCACTGTGACATCACACTGTCATTGCTATATGACACGACGTTAGTTGGACAAGTAACAAATTTTTATTTTTTTTTAAATAAAAAAAAATCATGAGCTGACAAAAATAAAAAATAAAAAAGCTACGAACGAACACGTGACTCTTCTTTAACATTGTTAGTACAATATTAAAGGAAAAAACCTGATTGCATCAATTTTTTCTAAAATATGGATGAAATTGAGACAAATAAAAAAATAGATCAAATCAATATTTTCCTACTAAAATGGGAATCAATGTCATAATTTAACTTTTGAGTTATTAACATTAACTATTTGTTAAAAAAAATATTAAAATCATAAAATTGTCAAAGCTCAAGGCTTGTATACACATAACATGTCACCTTTGGCATGTTCTTTTGTGTCAGCCTAAAGAGAGAAGCAGATAGCAGGCTTTGAAGTATATAATGGCATACTTGAAGGTCTCAAGATTTGGCAGAAGCACATTGGAGATTGAAACTTGAATGAGGCAAAGATGCAGCAGAAGATGACACCCGCATACAGGGGTGTTTATTGGTGTTAAGCAGCAGAGGAATCTCTTCAGAACACTGTACACGATACAACAACTCCTGCTAAAGCTTTGCATGGTCCCAATTTTCAATTGCCACAACATTAACTCTGTCTTTGGTGCCTGTTGCAGTGGCCTTCTTATTACACTCAAGGCCAAAAGTAAACTGTTTGATAAAAAGGGATTCAAATTTAATTTTAAGTTTCTAAACATTGCTCATGAAGGTGCAATAACTCAAATAAGACAAGTTTTGTGATAAGTGAAGCCAATTATTCTACATATATGGTCACATTTTGGAGTCATTCAGTTCGATATTGATGACATATGTTCAGATGATGGACTATTAGCATCAGAAGTAATGTTATGCAGTTGCCTCTAATTGGTAGAGAAACAATAGAGCAAGAACAGTTAATGCGAGCTTTGTGAGTTTGGTTCTTTTGGGTCTTTGGATTCTTTTTCCTCTGCGTTTTTCAAGTTTATTTGATTGGTGTGAAGAAAATGGTGAAACAAGTCTTTATTAGTCGAATTCTTATTATTACTCTTGTTGCTCGGTTACTTTCACTTGAGGTGTTGTAAGGTGTGAGTTTTATCTTTCACATTAATACCAGCGATTTCATCTTTGCTCTCATTTATATTTATGGATTAAAATACTCTCTTTTTTATTATTCATACAATATATATTTTCTTTTGTCTCTATTTTTTACTATAACCTTTATTACGTAAATTATTTTACAAATAATAGTTCTCTTGAATATTTATTAGTTCTCTTTTACGTTGGATTTACTTGGTGTAGTTGTTCACTAAGTATATTTGAAGGAGAGGAAGAGGAAAAAAAAAAGGAAAATTACTCTATTTTTCCATCTTCTCTCCTATATCATAATTTGATGAGATATAAGGTAGATTACATTTATATTCTTAATTTTTTTTCAGTTTAATTATAATAATAAAGTAAAAATATGATTTTTAAAATTATGTTTACAAAAATAATTAATATCGAAAATTTTAAAATTTTTATAAAAAAAAGTTTAAAATGTAATTATTAATTATTAATTTTTTTATAAATATTTTTTATTAAAATATTTTATTTTAATTTATTATTTTAATATTTTTTAAAAATAAATCTAACTCATCTAATTATAATTTTAAATTACTTTTAAAATCAAAAATAATTTAATAATTTTGTTTTTTTTTCTATTAAACTTAATTTTCAACGACTATCAAATCACTCAAAAATTGTACTTCTAAATCCACTCATTTTCAATTCTAAATATTTGAAAATGGACAACACAAATTTCACATTCTAATTCACTCAAATTCATCATTCCCATTTTTTCAAATCAATATTCACAAATAAACACAACCTTATATAAGAAAAATAAGTGTCGAATTTAGGGTAATTCAATTCATATATAATTTAATCATCCAATTATCTTTTTGCTAAAATAGAAAAATGAAGTGAAAAAACAGTTAAAATTGAAAAAATAATAATAAAATTGATAAATAATTGTTTATTAAAGAATAAAATTGAAAAAAGAAAATATAGACAAAAAAAAAATCCCCTTTACATAATGTTCTAGATAATAAGATATTTGTGTTTAATTTGATTTCATAACTTTTACGAGGTGAATTCTTTAAACTACGAATACGGTTCAGACCAATAAGATATTAAACAAAATTTGGTAAAATCTAACTTGTTAACATAATATAATGGTGGAAAAAATAAGTAATCTCTCTCTCTCTCTCTCTCTCTCTATATATATATATATATATATATATATATATATATATATATATATATATATAAAAGAAATTTAATATGGTCTAAATTGAAGGAATTTCAGTACTGATAAGCTTTTTCTATGTAAAAAATGTGATAGCTATAACTTATAGCTAATACTTTTCGGTCTATCGAATCTAAAGTAAATCATTTTTTTTTTTCTGTACAATATCGAAAGTAAGTCTATATCTTTGATTTATAATAAGGATTTTAATAAAAGTGTGAGGAAAATAAATTTGACTGCATTAAACACAAACTTTTATAATTTAATAATAATAATTATTATAATCACAATCTAACAAAGACATCTATATAGACAGATAAAAAGACATGGCCTTATATTGATCAATTGCACAAAGTAACTAATAGTGTCTATCAACAAAAAAGAATGAAAAAACTCAATGGGCAAAAATATATTTTGATTATTTATCTCTTGAAAAATTCAATATTTCCCGAAACAAGTATTCTTCACTTGTTTTCGGAATTAAGCTGATTTTTTACATTGAAAGTCATAAAAACTATTTTTTCATTAAAAAAATAAAGTTATCTATTTTCTTTTAAATATTTAAAGAAATTAAAAATTTTATCACCATGTAAATGTTGTTAATAATGATTTTGATTCTAGAAATGCTTAAAAACCACTCTTTATGATCTATTTGTGTATTTTGGTTTTGTAGGTAAGGACAATATTACAATTTGTATATTTAGAAAAATAAAATAAAGGACAATATATATATATATATATATATATATATATATATATATAAAAAAAATATTATAATATATATATATAAAAAAAAAAAAAAAAAAAAAATATATATATATATATATATATATATATATATATATAAGAATTAATAAGAAAAAAAAAGTAAATATATCTTTTTAAAATTTGTTAAAAATTCATCATTTATTAAATTGAGTAAAACATCGACTTTTTTTTTAATGAAAATATGTATTTTTTATAGAAACAGTTATATTTTAATATAGTTTTGAGCAAAAGAGCATTTATATAATGTTTCTTCCTAGATCCGTAAGATGTATGAAGGAACCATATTCTAAATCAAAGGATTTATGTTCAGTACCGAAAACTTTATATTTTTTAAGATTACAGTTTAATAACTTGCTAATGAAAAAAGTTATACCTACAACTAGTGGCTATAATATTCTTTTTTTAGCTCGTATCTAAAGTAAATCTTAATTTATTGCATAAAGCAATGCTCCTTATTAATAAAACAACATGTGACAAAAAATAGTACAAAATCCGTGAATTTGGACTAGTCCATCTATTACGATAGTGACTCACATACACAAGTAAATTTTTAAGTCAAAATTATTTTTTTTATCATGTTACAAGTCTATACTAGCCCACTCTCCTCACCGTCATAAGTGAAAAATATAAAAATTAAAAATATATAAAGTAATTTATTTTGAAATACATATCTGCTTAATTATTATAAGACTAAAATAAAAAAATATATTTCATTTAGACAATAAAACAACACTAAAATTCATATTGGTAGAAATAAAATGAAGTCTATCAATTATAACAATAAACCATTATTATAGATACTACAAGTACGAATAAAAACTCAATTTTAGATAAATTATTACCTTCTTAACGGGTACTATGAAGTTTATTGCTCATAACTTTACCCATTAGACATAAATACATTAACCTATGTTTAATCTATCACAAGTTAGTCCAATTTAAAAGCAAAGTTGGACGGGCCAAAATCAACTTTGAATTTAAATATTTAAAGTTAGTTTAACTTATTAATTGGATTAATTGGGTGAGTCTACATGATCAGATTTATTTAAACATGCCTATAAGAGTAAACAAAGGGAAGACTATGTTCACATAAGAGAAGAGAGAAATTGACAAGTTTTATCTTGTTGGTTACTGAATATTTAACCCTTAATATAGAGTGCTATCAAAAAAATTATGCATAAATTTGTATAAAAATAAAAATCAATTAAGTGATGATTGTAAATTATATTGATGTGTTTCTTAGCAGATAAAGGATAATCTATTGGAGCAAGGTTTTTACATCAATTGATTATTTTGAAGAAGATATTAAGAAATAAATTACCTTTTTTAATATTTCTTATAATTGAAGTTTGACTTGTTTAGCTGGTTTTGCTTTGACTCGTAAGATAGGTTTTGAGAATCTATCATATTTGATCATTCACATATTTGATCATTCATATTCAAGAGAGATTTTTTTGTTAGGAATCTAAATATAAGTTTAAGTCTCACATTGACTAAAAATGAGAAAGTAGAACACTATATAAGAATAAAAATTCATAAACTCATTGTCTTAAAGTTTTGGGTTGAGAGTGATGTCAATACCTTATGAGGTTGGGTGAGGTCTCATGATTTTACCTATCTTTGATCAATTTGTCAAAAATCAAAAAAGAAAAAGTTTTAAGAGACAAACTTTGTAGATACTAAAACATTATTAGATTTTGGAAAAATTCATGATATCACGAAAAGAAAAGATATTTAAAGAGAAAATGAAAAGGAATAAAAAAAAATTCGAAAAACATATTATCCGGTATTGGATATTTAATCTCTGTATCCATATTATTAACAAGATACCTATACATAAACTTATACAAAATTTGTATAAGAATAAAAATAAATTATGTTACACTAACTCTTGTTCTTTCAATAAAAAAGTAAAGGACACAAAAATAAATCATGTTCTTTCAATCAAATGCGACAATCAACACTCCTAATGGTATGATTATATCTACTCTCTGGGACTAATATTTTTTTTAATGGTTTAGTTTTTTGGTAAATTCTATTAACCCTTTGCCTAAAGATAGTTAGATCATTGATTCATGTAACTCATTCTTTGTCATATTTTCAATTTTACAAATGTATTAGTGAACAAAGCCCTTTTGCTAACCCAATAATAAAGTTATTCACGTAGTAGTTATTGTCATTGTTAAAACTTCTCTTACTGTTTTTTATTTCTGTTTTTTTAATTAATAGGATCCATTCATCTGTACTCCGATAAAAATCACCTTACCAAGGATCGATATAGTTATTTTATTATAATACTTTTTTAACAATGATATTTTGACTATTAAATTTTGACAATTTTTCCTTACAATATGATGTGTCATCTTCTAAATGGTTTTTAAATATTGAGAATGAGAAAATGAAAAAAATGAAAAACTACTTAGAAAATATCACTTAAAGTTGTAAGAAAAAGTTGTCAAAATATCATTTCCCTATTTTTTTATATAAATAACTTAATACATGTTATATGTGTGTTATCTGCTATAAATATATTATGTTCATGAATATACCGGGAAGGAATTAGAGGAATAAATTATTTATTATGTTTAAAGTTTATTTAAAATTACTGAATGATTTTTAAGGATCTCCTGTTGGGTGTTATAAAAGCAGCATCATGATCTAATTTTAAAAATATGGATGGAGAATAAATAATGGTGAAATGCAAACATTCTGAAACAGTAAGATAGATATGTGATGCAGTGGATATGATCTAAACTGAAGGAATTTTTGTAGTGATGAAATGCCTAGATGCCCTGCCACACCTTTAGATATTCCAAAGCTCAAATTCCTAGTTTTGCACAAACTTCATCTTTGTCAACTCATTTGGCTCACTAGACCCTCCTGCACAGTAAATCATCAAAATTCTCCAAACAAATATTCTTAAAGTCATTTAAGTCATGAAGCTAGCAGCTTCACTCTCAGTTTTTTTTAGACAACGTTAGTCGCAGGTTCATTTTACATCTCTAAATTATCAATGAAAAAAGTTAAACAGATACGTAGATACAATATCAATGAAACATGAATCAATTATATAAAACATTAACATCGTTTTCGACCTAAAACTTTAGAAGAATGAATTTTTCAAACTTGAATTTTTAAGACGTTGTTATATGTATGTTTAACTGTTTGAGTGGCATGGCATTGATGAGATACGATAAGATCTGGTAGGAAAATGGAAATAGGATAAGGATGGGCATTTTGTAGGACAAGGTTGATATAAAATCTGGGTAATGGAGAACAGATTTTGCATGTTTGATTCTAAATTTGTGTTTCTGATGAGAATCCAAGCTGCATCCCATCATTTACCTTCAAAGGAAAGCATGCACATGCTATGCTATGCTTAGACCACGGTCTGATGGGATGTTTATCAGGCCCCTATCTTTTTTTTCTTTTAAATCATCATCATCATTTTGTTTCCGACTTTTATTCTGCGAATAGTCTTCTACAGTTTTTTGTTCCTATCAAATATTTAATCATCGTTTATAGTTTTTGCACACACAATCATGTTTCTAATCTTCATTTCATTTTTTTTTTCTATTTTCAGTGTTTAGGAAAACTCCAATAGGTTTCCGATCTTCAGCACACAATCTCGTTGTGTTATTATGTAAATCTTGAAAAAACAAATTCAATAAAAAGCCTTGGTAGCATCAGAAATAATAATTGCAATCTTGAACCTAGAAAAAGATATTTCATGTCTCTTATTTTGTATGTACAAAACGACAACTAAATATAAATCTATATCTTTCGCCAATGAGTGGAGGAGTGAGTCTTAAAATATCTTGTATATACTTTGTGTGAATATATTTTATAATATATAATATTGTTCCATTACTTTCAAAATAAGGTTACAAATATGATGTTTTCTATCATTGGCTCCTCTTATATTGTTTAAACTTGCCTCCAAGATGATAATGGGTTAAATTAATGTCAATTATTAACATTTACTTGAATGGCGTGGTTTGAGTTTGAGAAAAAATCTAATTAATTAGTCTAATCAAAAGGAGGTTAATTTTATGGTAAAAACGTATTCGGTTCATTAACTATGAATTGTTATTTTTATATAATTTTTTTTTTTATATATATATATATATATATATATATATATATATATATATATATATATATATTTTAAGACACTTGATAACACTCGAAAAAAAAAGTGAAATACTAAAAGCATAAATATATTTTTACTTCCAGAATATCAATATGTTTGTTTTTTATTTTTGTATTTTAAATTTATAAAAGACCTTTTTTTTTCTATAATATGAAAAAAACTTGTTTTAGTTCAATTTTCAAACTCAGTTATATATTTTATTTATTTGACTAATAATTGTAAGTTTTTGATTTAATAACTTATCCTGTTTTTTTTATTACCATTAAACATCTACCCATATGTTTATTTTCTTTTATTTTATTTATTTTGATCATATTTAGATATAATACATCTGAGTACAGATATTAAAAACAATTCAAAATGACAATGACTAAAAATATTAATTTAAATTTGGTGATGTAAACATTTATCCTAAATTTTAAGAAATTAAAAACATATTTAAATCAATTTAAAATATACAAATCTAGAAGTAAAAAAGAAAATCAAATCATCATATGTTGAGCTATAAAAAGATAAATCTAATAACTGAACTAAATATTTGGTTGTTTTCATTTATAATTATTTTATTTTCAGTTAGACTCAACTCAATGACTCAATTCTTTTTAGATTAGTATATTTTAGGCTTTGTTTTTTTTTTATATCTTTTTATTTATTTTTTTAATCTTCTTACGAACGTGTTGGAACTGCCTTAATTGAACCATATTTATTGTATAACCTATTTTTTTGGATAATTATTAGCATAATTGAATTACTGTAATTAGAGATATCTTAAGAAGTTAAATTACTTAAACATATTTATTGACGGAAAAAAGAATAGACGAATAAAAAATGATGTATAATGCTTATGTATCAAAAAATAATAATGATAAAAGCTTTTAATTAGTAATATGGTTTTTACACTTAGACATATAATTTATATTGGTTTCTCTATTTTTTATATTGGATTGAGTCTTAGTTTGTTTTAAATTATATTAATTTATCTCTTATATTAAATTAGTGATAATATTTGACGTCAAATTTTAACGCGTAACACTTTCCATATATAACGTCTTTCAGATTTTAATACGTAATATATTCCAAACTTCAATTTAATTAAGGAAAGAAACTAAATTAATTATATTTAAAAAATATTAAAATTTAATTGAGTAAAAAAAGATATTAAAATTTAATTAAGTTAAAAAACATATAAACCAAAATAAATTATAAACTTATTAAAAATCAAATTATTAATTAAATCATAATAAAATTATGATATAAAATAATGATAAAACATATTTACGAAAATCTCTAAACAAAATGATAACATTCATATACTAAACACTTCAAAATGATTTTCTTATGGTGTAATCGTTGTTTTCCATATAAAATATTTATACTGTTAAAAGATTAAATTAGTTGGATGATACTTATTTTAATGATAATGTGTGAATTCGATTTCTATTTTTAAAAACGTTTCAATCTTGTCAATCAAATTCTTTTAAAAAAATTCTAACAACATGTATTACATATCCATATGTATTGTTTTAATTTTTTAATTATTTTTTTAAAAAATAACATTTTTACCACTTTTCATGTTTTTTTTTTATGTGACACGTGACATTATTAGAATCATGTAACAAGTTCTCTTGATCTCAATTTAGTTTTTACTATATTCTTAAAGTAGATAGAATAATAATAATGGTAGACATCTGAAAAAAAAAAATTAGCGGGAGCCAAAATTCTTTAAACAATAAACAAGCTAGTTAATTATATAAGACATCTCTAACACCTTTTCAAAATCCCTATCTCCCTTTTCTAAAAATGAATGCAGAGTTCCAATTGGTCAAAGATTCATCTCCCAAAATTTGAAATATAACATTAGAAATTTAAATTGATTTTCCCGTTAACTGTAAAATAAAAAGTTTTATAAGGTATCAAAGTTGAATCCTAATAATTTAAAGAATTTGAAGTTGTAATTGGAGTTAAGGTTATCTAATGGCTTTTCATATTGAAATCAAGTACCGAAAGCACCCATGATTAACAACAAAACATGACATTTTGAATCCGAATGTGTGTGAAGTCCAAGTTCCAGTGCATATGCTGACCACACTCACAAAATTAAAGTTTCCCGTGGTTTGCGTCACTGTGATCTATCGATCGTTGCGTGCCTTTTCTTCCTCCAAGATTTTGAAGTGACTAAATAACTTTGAGACGTGACATTTTGTTCAAGATTTCAATGTTTTTGATACGGAAGATAGAGAAAAAAGAAGTATTAGATGCCATGTTTCTGCTGCAGTTCCACCCAAAAGATGCCTGTCACTCACAAAAACAAAAAGCTCAAGTGAACAAAACATGAAGAACATTACTTGTTCCGGGTCTAGATGAATTGTAAACATAAAATCTGTGGCCTAAATTAACCAATAATTTTTCTATCAGGGTCATGATTCATGAACCAACCTAAAATATTTTTAAACGATTCTCAGACTCCCTTCTGATAACAGGATCAGATATCAGTCGAAAGATAACATGTGAAAAGAGCATATTCCACATAAACGTTAAACTACCATCAAAGGTATAAAGTGTCTGATTTTGAAACAGTAATCGTGCTCTCTTGCCACTTGTTCTGGAATAATATATATATAAACCCACAGGTACCCCTCTGTTGCATAATTGCATTGCAACCATTTCAATATTTTCCGAAAAATATATACAAAAGGGAGAGGCCCCACTCGACCTGCCCCAGAAACTGCATTGCTGAAATGAAGAATTTCGATGAATGGAAACCTTTCCTAGTAATGATAGCTATTGATTTTTGTTTAACCATGGTGAACATCCTTCTCAAGCAAGTCCTTCAAAAGGGAATGAACCATTTGGTTTTTGTCACATATCGTCTTTCAGTTTCTACTATATTTTTAGCCCCCATCAGCTACTTTAAGGAAAGGTAGGCACACTCAATTCCTTTTATTCCCCAACCCACATTAACAAGCTAATCTCATCAATGTTAATGCTCAAATATGGAGCCATATTTAAGCAAGAAGAGAACTTGAGAGATCTTAATTACTGTATTTTGTTGCAGAAATAGAAGACCACGGCTCACATTTCAAATTTTATGCTACCTTTTCTTCAGTGCCATTATTGGGTTAGTCTCACGAAAATACTTCCTTGTGATTCCTGGTTGTTTATGCATTATGGTTAACATGATAGAGAAAAAAATACGTAAAAACCTTTCTTGTAGGGCATCCGTGACACAGTACTTCTTCCTTTTGGGGATCCAATATACCTCAGCCACATTTGCCTGTGCCTTTGTCAATATGGTGCCGGTGATAACCTTCATCATGGCATTGCCATTTGGGTATGAAACTTTGAATATGTAGCTATTTTAGAACATGTTTTGACAAATATCTTCATTAAATCTTTTAAATGGAGGATAAATGCATCATCTTTTTCCTTCTCTTCTGATTCTACCACAGGCTAGAAACAGTGAACATTAAATGCAGAGGTGGGAAAGCGAAGATTCTGGGTACATTTGTGTGTGTAGGAGGGGCATTAGTGTTGACACTTTACAGAGGAAAACCCTTGTTTGATGTGTCTCACTATGAAACAAGAGTTCCTCCGGTAGCCATGAAATCCGCAGTTGACGAAGGTAGTTCTAGTGGTAGAACAGCACAGAAATGGAGCATTGGTGTAATAGCTTTGATGATGGGAACCCTGTTCTGGTCTTTCTGGTTTATTCTACAGTCAAAAATAGGGAAGAGGTATCCTTGCCAGTACTCTAGCACAGCCATCATGACCTTCTTTGGAGCCATGCAAGCAGCTATTCTTGGTTTGTCCACTGGCACCAACTTGTCCTCTTGGATTCTCAAGGATAAGATGCAAATAATCACTGTTCTTTATTCTGTAAGCCACTATCTTTTAAGTTACGCGTAAAACATAATTAGGTAGAACTTTTACTTTTAAAACCAAAACTACCACATGTTAAACATTTTTTACATTTTATGACATTACATAACTTATAAAGATATTATTTTCAAATGTTTGTAGGGGATAGTTGGGTCAAGTGTGTGCTACGTGGGGATGTCATGGTGCGTGAAGAAGAGGGGTCCAGTCTTTACAGCAGCATTCAGCCCTCTGGTACAGATAATGTCGGGCATGATTGATATACCATACTTGCACGAGCAGCTTCATCTTGGAAGGTAAATTCTTCCACCTGTTCTATAACTTCGCCATCATCTTCTTCCACAAAAAACCACTTTTTAATCCTTAAGCTAAATCTCACTTCTTTTTCTTCTTCTTTAGTGTGGTGGGCTCCGTGTTGGTGATGATGGGCTTGTACATTCTTCTTTGGGGCAAAAGCAAGGACATGATGCAGAATACTGACCCTAAGTTCCTCCAACAACCTGAGCAAACCAAGGAACAAGAACCACAAGTATAACGTATATATATTGTTGCTGTAATCTCTCACGTATGGTGCCACGCAATGAATCAAGTGGCACTACTTTATGTTTATCACTTTGGATAATTTCAACCATGTTTCTGTCCTGCATCTCTTTTCTTATTTTGACTAGGATACTAATTGTTGCCACTCATACAGATGGAAAAAAATCAGTATTTTATTAATTTAAAATAAAAGATAATTGTTTGAAATTGAGTTAAAATAAAATGTGAGAGATTAATTTGAATGAAAAAAAATTGATGAAAATATTTTAAATTAAAATGTGAGTGATTTGTTAAAAAATGAATGAAAACGTTGAAATGAGATTTTGATAAAATAAAATGTGAATTAAAATGATTGTAAAATATTATGGGTTAAAATTGTCATTCAATTAAAATGTGAGTGATTATTTAAAAAAATAATTCATAGGAAATGTTAAATTACTATTGATAATAAAAAAAGTCCGCTCTAAAGAGTAAGTGATGGTGATGACATAAAAAAAATGATTTTCAATTGCATAGCGACTATTAACAGAGATGACGACACAACGACAGTTGTATACAAATGCTATGTGGCCTTACAAATTGTGATATGGCGATGTAAGAAAAGAACGAAATGTATGCTTAAATTTATATATTATAATATAAACATTTTTTACTTTTAACACACTGATAAGATGGAGGAAAGCACTATAGGTGCAGGAAGTAATTTTAGATCCGAAAACATTTTTTGAAATACACATTCTGCAATGTGTTAAAAATCTATTTCAAATTAAATATTTTGGAAAGTATTTATGAATTCAGAAATACTTTTCAGTTCATCTAATATGAACAAAATTTAAAAAAAAAGGTGCATGATTTTTTATTAAATTTTTAATAAGGAGTAAGTTAGGAATTGTAGGTTTTATGAGGTGCAGGAATAAAAAAGGGGAGTACAGGAAGAAATGCCTTGAAAAATAAGTGTCCCAAGAGCGGTTTAATTGTATTGAGAATCGACGAACATATAAATAGCATGAGAAAAATAATGATTCTGGCAACCGGTTGTAAGTGAAGTGAGGCTTCGCGCGGTTTCATTTCACCGCAGCAAGTTGGTGACTCTGTTCAAACCTCTCACCGTATCCAAATACTACATTTTTGTTTTTCTCCATCCCCTTCTGCAATAAATTAATTTCGTCTTATATATAATCCCAAACCCAATTTAGGTTTAAAGTCTACTCTTTCGAGAAGCAGAAAGGGCATCCATGGCGGAGAAAGCGGTGGCGAAGCTCAAGCTGAAGCCTCGGCGACTCAAAGGCCACGACGATAGCACAACCTGCTGCATTTCCTCACGCGAACGCTCTCATTTCTTAGTCACTTCCGGCGATGTCAGCTCCTTCTCTCTCGCTCTCTCAAATTTCCGTGTGCTATTCTCTTATAATCTTCTATTGCTTCATTACTAATCACCAGGGTTCAGGATTCATCAATCTTTTACTTTACTTTAATCTTTTATCATTTACTTTAATCTTTTATCATTATCATTATTATTTTACTATTTCTTAATTTTAATCAGCACTTCTGTGCATGTTTTTAACACAGGATGGTCGTGTTTGCTGGTTTGACTTGCGATGCCCTGATGTGCCGCAACTAGTTATGGATGTTAGTGTGGAGCCAGTTTCGTCTATTTGTTTCAAGTCAGGTCTGTTTTACTTATTGGTTTTTTATTTTACTTTTTCATCTTTGTTTTCAACTTGTTATTATTTTTAAAATGCAGTTGAGCTATTTTTCGTGCATACCAGTTTTAGGGAGGGAGGGTTTTATAGTGAGAAAGAGAGTGGGATAGTTTGACATTTTGGTGAGATTGTGCTCGGACAGAAGGTTGTACCATGGTTTATTTAGCAAAAGAATTTCAGATTCTTGTCTTGTACTTCATCCTTTTTTATTTGCTGTCTTAAAACCATTTTTCTATCATACATGGGACAAGGGTTTTGCACGTCCACCGGTCCTTTTCTTTTGTGGAGAAATCAAATACATCTAAAGTACAGTAAAATTTGCCATCGATACATCCACCATATGAGTTTAATTAGTTACATCTCTTAAAAAACAATTGACATTTGAATCAGGAATGGAAGATACGATTTATGCCTCCTCTGGAAAGGAAATCAAAGGTTTTGATGTGCGATTGGTAAGCATTATATGGTGTCCAAGATGTATGAGTTTTCTGTCCTTTCTATCTCCTTTTACAGTATGCCCTTATTTGCTTTATTACTGATATATATAT
>Ga0214545_1007790_pt1 | contig 17607 bp, 12 predicted proteins | sample CNSS4metaG_FD_160064 | JGI IMG/M metagenome (GOLD analysis project Ga0214545, IMG submission 160064) | Root nodule microbial communities from cowpea collected in UCLA plant growth center, Los Angeles, California, USA - CNSS4 | ecosystem: Host-associated > Plants > Roots > Nodule | place: USA... | reverse complement strand
CAAATATTATTATAAAAATTCAATTAAAAAAAGAAATAGGCCAAAAAAACTAAAAAAAAAAATAGTCTAAGATAAAAATTATAATTGCAAATAAAAAAATACAAGCAATTACATACATACAATGAAAAAGAGATAACAAGTAAAATAATCTCAAAACGAAGCAAATGGGGATGAAAACGCATAATATTCGATTGAAAACGCCTAAAATCAACCCACAATCAAATACTAACTAGTTTGGTGGTGAAAAATGTTCGAAACTCACCTAGAGGAGGTTGGAATAATGGTCACCGACGGGAAGGATCGCGAACACTGCAAATGAGGATGGAAACGGAAAATATTCGGTTCAAAACGCCTAAAATCAATCCATAATCAAATCCCAACAAATTTGGTGGTGAAAAACATTCAAAAATTACCTGGAAGAGCTCGGAATGGTGGTTGCCGATGGAGAAGCTTTGCGAAAAATTGGTGGCGTGACGAAACAATTAGGGTTTATGCGTTTCGCGTAGAGAAAACTCAAAAATTAATGTCGAGGCTGCGTGGTCAAAGGTTACTTAACGTCTGTGCAGAAGGGGTCAGACGTTAAATTAAGTCGGGGCAGAGTAGGTCAGACGTTAAATTAAGTCGGGGACAGAGAGCTCAGACGTTAATTTTTACATAACATTGGGGTACTGTGGGTCAGACGTTAAATTACGTCTGTGTTGAAATGAGCAAACGTTAAAAAAGTCAAATAATTTACAAAAATGCCACCGATTATTTTTAACGTGGGACTTTTTCTGGACAGACGTTATATGGGTGACGTTATAGGGCTTTTTTGTGTTAGAAGAAAAATTGTGAAATTGACTTATTTTTTATTTCTCCTCAATTGTGAAATTTTTGGGTGATGACAAAAATTACTCGTAGTTTCAACTTATTTATATTTTTAAAATTATATATAATAATAATTAAAAAAATATTTATCAAAATTTTTTAAATATATTATATTTTTATTAAAATATTTTTTTCAATTATTTATTTAAATATTTTTACAAAATAAATTTTACTCGTCTAAATATAATTTTAAAGTGCCGATAATCATGTTTTAATTGAATTTAATTTTTAATCTACCACATTTTCTTTAAATTAAATTTTAATTTTAATTTATCACACAACACTCACCTATTTTCACAAATTATACTTTTAAATTCAATTATTTTTATCCCTAAATCTCTTAAAAAAACAGCTTAAACTTCATTTCATAATACTTCTTCTAGATATTAATTTTCACAAGAACAAAGTTACTTTATCTTTTCGATAACTATAGAGTGATGTTAAAAGGATCTATATATATATATATATATATATATATATATAGATATATATATATATATATATATATTAAATATTAAGAAATTGTGTTAAAAGTAATTATATAATATGATATTATAAAAGAATTTACACTCTTTACATAATCCTTTTATTGTTTGAAACCATTTCAATCACTAAATAAGGCTTTGTGGGCAGCGCTTTAGTTATTATGGTTTCCGTCTCTTCCCTAAATGAACAGCCAAACATAAAATAGAGACGAAAATTTATCATTTAGTCATATCTAGCATAACTAGAGAATAATCATCATATATAAAAGGCCAATACATATATATCAGAGGATTTAATGTGTCACTGTTATGAAAAAGTAGAGATACTTTTCTTGGAAGGCTTGGGAGGAAGTTTCTTGAGAGTTGATTTAGAAGTTGGACACTTGGATGCACCATTTCTAGCTTTGGCTTTGGGGTACCCTCCATTTTAGGTCTTTCTCACCCTTTAGGATGCCATCTTGCTCAAAATATCCAAAATAAATTAATTAACAATCATTATAGGATATACATTTGTAACTACATGAGTTTTTCTTTTTATTGGAAAATTTAATTTGAAAGTTATTAAAAACTACTGTAATTGGACGAAGGACTAATTTGTATGTGAATTATATAAGAAAATGTTTTTGTTGTAAAATTATTGAAAGGGATATGAGGTTTTTTTTTTTTTTTTATTATAGCAATAGTTGATTGCGTATTTAATTATTAATGAACTTTGTACACAAAACTTATTTACTTGTAATTATAAGTCATAAGCTTACCATAATTTTTCGAATATAATTCTTCTCGAAATAATATTATTGCTTTAAATATTCAAGTCTAAACAAAAAATCCAATCTATTGGAAATCTATATTTTAATTGAAACTAGCAAATCAACCATTTAAGTTTAGTTGAACCAGATTTCAGATTCATCTGAAAGCACAAAGTTAGAACTGTTTTTCTAGAGGACCATTTAAAATTATAATACTAATTACCCAGTATTATTTAATAAAAATATATTGTTTTGTAGTAATTGTGGCCAGTAATGTTATTTTATATTTTCTTAAGCCCAAATTTAAAATAAAAGATAATTAGTTATTATGTTTGATGATCTTAGTAAAATTTTAAATCGAATCTGTCCCACAATATCCATTCCAATATTTTTCATTAACCCTTTTAAACTCATATTTGCCCGAACTCATCCAAGGCAATTGCTTCCTCTGCACTCTATCAATTCAAAAGATGGAAGTGGGGTTGTTATGGAGTGATAAAGGGTATTTAAATGTTTTCTTATATTTCAGGAAGAAATTGATGGGTGCACGAAGCAATTGGCCTCAGCCAAAAATCAATTTTAACATGTGGTTTGATTGGGCCTGATCCATATGTTTGATTGTTCCATCCCATTAGAGGGTCAGTTTTTCCCACACCTCTATAAATTTCTTCATGCACCTATATATAATTTCTTTTTTCTTTTTTTAATTACACAATTCAAAAATTAAAAATTATTTTAAATTTTAAAACTTTTTTTCTAGAATATTAATTTTTAAATTTTACAATAAGCCTTTGTAAGAGAAAAATTAGTTCCCAAATTGCATAATCATCCGAAAGCTAAAAAACAACTACCACGTACATTTCAGAAAGGTTAAAATAGGAAATTTATTTGTATGGAGTTTAGGAAGAAGCTTATGAAGCTGCACGAAGAAACTGTCATTTACAAGTCCGCTCAAGACGAGGCAAATTTCAAATTTCGTAAATTGAGCGGATTAGTTAAGGTGTTTATCTGTAAAACGGATAAAAAAATTAAGGATTAATTAAAATGAAATAAAATTTTGAGATATTCATTTATAGAAAGAAAGTTTAATATTTAATTAGAACGAAACTAAAATTTTGAAGTGTTTATTTATTTCTAAAGTTCAACAGAAATATTTTTTAATTACGCATCCAATTTCATCAGTTTTAATACACAAGGAAGGAGCAATCAAACATGACAGGATTTTTTTTTTCTCACATTAGTTTATTCTGTGGACGGTTTACGTTTCTGTTTTTTGTCTTCTTGGGCCGGTTGCGGGTCTTATTTATTTTTCATTCTATTTACGCTAGTCTTTATACTTACAAAGAACAACTAATTTTTTATTGGCTATTTTCATTCATTTCAGCAATAAAATTGTTTTTATAATACTTTTTTGCTAAAAAAAAGTATTTGTAATTTAAAACTTAATAAAAAAAAAGGAGTCTGAAAGAAAAATTATAAAGTATGACAGGTATTTTATATCTACACGGGTGTGTGAGAGAAAAAGATAGTCAAAATTAAAGAGAATTTGTGCTTGATGAACATGGTTATACAATATAAGTATATCTTTTATTTATCAGGCCAAGACAGCTTGCACATGACACGAAATTAACATAAGCAAGTAGTACAGAGTCTATAAACAGCAGCACTGCTTAAAAACATGTTTGAAAAGCACCACATAACAGTAACCTTATCAAGTCTTCCCATAATTCCAAGACCATTCCTATTACTCATTCTTTCATACATCTTCAGCTTATTTATTGCTGCTTCCCTGAAAAAGCATGAAAAAGACTATTCGATCAGTGCCATAGAGAACTAAATTAAGGAAAATCACGCATGCATGCATGCATGCTTTCATTGTTGTAGGCTATGTTGTGAAATCATCACTTTCCAAACTGAGATACATGATTACATGAAATGAACTTGAAAAGAATTTGTTTATATATATATATATATATATATATATATATATATATATATATATATATATATATATATTCACACATATATAAATACCTTCTTCCTTGTCTGGGTTGAAGTTTTCTTTGGAGCTGGTTTGGAGGGTGGGGCTTTGGGATTGCCTGAACTAGGTTTTGCAGAAGCATCTTTCTTGACCTGCCCTGCAGAGTGAGATTTCTCAACAGGTTTCTCAGCTTTGAGTGATGCCATCTTACACTACTCTTCTAAGCAAACACTTCTCCTAGTCTCAGGTTTTAACACTACACCATACATCAATTTATAGCAGAGTTTAAGCATAGTTACACCAAATTGCCAGAAACCAATGGAATAAACTCAACTATGAGCTAATGGAGGGATAATGCTGCAGCATCTTATGCTTTATCTTAGTTAGGCAGCAGATATTATTGGATTCATATTCTACAATTTGGTTTCACATGTTGAGGCCTGCATCATTCATATGCTGTTTTATCAGAACCCTTCTAGAAGACTGGTATTTCTTCCTTTGATAACAGCTATATATATATATATATATATATATATATATTAGGCAATAGCAAAAGTATTTGTGCCTGACATATTCCAAGAATTAACAACAGATAAATTAATTGTTTGTACCTTTTTTTTTTTTCTGTTAACGAATGAGATTGATTTGCTATAAAATATAAAGTGGACCGGAGGTAACAAATATACTTGTTTTGCGTTTTTTTTTTCTATATTTATGCACGAATTTGTTAGTGGGAAAACAAACTTTTTCTTTTAAGTTATATCTGCATTGATTAGTGTATAATTTGTGATTCTTGAGAAGTCTTGCGTTGTCTCTGCCTACATTTTTATGTCTTTTGTACAAATTCATCTCAACTAGTTTTAAGTTGAAATCTGTATGTGATCAAAGAAGCCCAAAATTGGAAGGACCTTTAACTTGTCCAGGATAATACATGAAGACTTTATCTGTGCATTCATTCTTTTTTACATAATAGATTAAACTTCATATATGATGAAGGGTTCCTTGATGTAGGAGTGTAAGACATAACAGAACATAAAGAAGTAAAAAAAATTACATAAAGAATGAAGAATGGAGTGCTGGTCTGATAGATAAACAAGGCCAAATACATACTTCTTAATAATAGGTTACAAGTTGCTACAAGAACTGTGTCAAAGAAGATCTAGAATCACCTTTTTGATGGCAGCAACAAACCATTGCCCTCTTGATAACTAATACACTAGATGGAGTATACGGGTTGTTCTCCATAAAAAAAATTGGAATATATATTCAACAAATTTTGGTCGCTTCATTTATGTTAATCAACAGGGCTTAAGATATTCGAACAACCAAACATGAAATAAGTAACAGGGTCTCTAATTTGTTAAGTCTTTAGTCAGTGAGGCTGCCCCATCCTCAAGGCTAGATATGCTGCAATTCTGTATCCAATTAACATTACAGTCAATGCAGCCACTTCACCCCACATGTTATCACCAAGCTCAAGACACTTTATTGCTGGGAAATCTCTCACTCTACAATGTAACCCTGGTCCACACTCATACACCTCATTTATTGGATACTGCACTGCTACCAGAAGCTTATAGCAGTAGTGACTGAAAGAAATGTACTTCAACCAAGCTATAAAAGCAGGCATCTGCTGAATATAGTAACCACCGGCCAAGAGAAACACCAGCATGGTCACCGAAGCTAGAGTTGTGGCTTGCTTCACATCCATGAGGATGGCACCAAGTGCTAGGCCTATTCCTTGAGACACCAGCACATTGAAAAGCATGATCAAGAGGGTTAACACAAATGTGACCAACGAAGGCTTAAGTCCACCCATCCAATAGGAAATAGTTACAAATATGGTAGGAAGCACTAGCTCCATTGGTAAGTCCCCCACCATTCTGGCAACATAATACGAGGAGAGTTGGTACATCCCCGAAGATCTTTCCTTTATTAGCATTGGCCTCTCCAGTGGAAATGCAAAGATGGCATTGAAGAGAGGGAAGAATCCCCAGAAGATGGAGAAGAAGAAAAGGAGTCCCACCTGTTACAAGGGTTATATTGTTATAAGTTCCACTGAATCACTTTGTAGTGAGTTTTTAATAACTGACACAAGAATATAGTTCATAAATAAAATACCTGATCTTGTACATGTGCAGCATCAGAGTGCCACCACAAAAGTCCTGAGAGAAAGGATACAGACAGGACCTGGAAAATCCTTAAACCAGAAAAAGATTCATGCCTCCTCTCTTGTAAACCTCTCTTAAGAAGCACCCTGAATTGCTCCCACCAGCTGGTACTCCATTGGTTATCAGAGCCTACCGGGCATAAGCAATGACCATTTAGTCATGGTGTTATGTATAACTAACTGTTGTCAACATCAAGAGAGAAAGAAAATTTCACTTACGTCTAGGTGTTCCTGACGTAGAAGCCAGAGGGTCACTGTTATTTTGCTGAATGTCTTCTTTAAGAGCAGGGTATAAGTTCTTCTTAAAGGATGAAATTAGGGACTGTTTCACTGAAGCTTGATCCTCATGGTGGTCTATCTGATCATCATGTTTCACATCAGCAACTATGCCTGCCAAACCACAGAATCCAACCAAAGTATTAGAGCTCGTCACCATGCCTTTCAACAAATCCAATTCCAATCCAACAAACGATGTTACTTATGTGACCAAATATTACAAGACATCCAACGACTACTCGTCAATTCAGATATCTTGTGCAATTCTAGTGAATTCAGTTTAATGTCTCATCTAGTTTTAGAATTAAAGTTGGATGGCTACATCATCAGCAACACTGGCTTAAAGAGTCCATGGTTGTTAGGTTGTTGATTAAATTGATGCCTAAAATTGCGCTGACAGAAACATCTTTTGCCTTGAAGAAAAAGTACCACAGCAGCAAGCGTGAGGGTAAAAGTAACGACTCTTTATTCAAAGAAGAAAAAGAATAGCAAGCACTTATGCAAGGATAAAAAAAGAATTGTTTTTTACAAGCATTCATAAAAAATATTTGAAGGTAAATGAAAGACAATAAACACAAATCAACTCTAATTAAACCCAGACCGCACCTATATCTTTCACAAAAACTTTATCAGGCCACCATGAGAATCGGACCATTCCAAACACCTTTAACATTTTTTTTAGATAACGTTTGTGTGTGGTTATTAAAATAAAAAAGATTACATAAAGTTTGTTCAGTATTGATGTATGCCAACACAAAAGGGGATGAATAACTTTCTCTGATAGTAAAGTCTTATCAATTTACTGCTTCTAATGACCCATTGTTACCAGGTGTCGCCGCCTTGACAATGGTTCATGAGTTCAGATAAAATCCTCAATCTTTAGACACCTCCATTATTTAAAATCTGAAAAGGAACCCTCACCTACCCAGCTTACGACAAGTGTAAAATCTCAAGAGTCAATCTTGTTTCGTGAAGTTGACATCCACAAACTCCCAAAATTTCCTTTCGCATCACAGAAATAAAAAACAGCAACGTTTCGGTTTTCAAAGTCATAAAGACATGTTCAGTGCCCCATTGACAGACTTTCGAAACAAATTCCCCTCACCATACCACATATTAAAAAATTTGTGGCCAGCATTAATGTCACCACACACTTCTCACTGTACTTTATATTAAATCTAATCTAATCTAATCAATCATCATGTTTAGTTTAACCCTAACTCACTCGACAGGTAAAAATTTAAACAAGTATAACATCATATGTTTTAAAATCATGTTTAACCATGCATTACTTTTTACTCAAAATAAAAAGGATGAACTTGGTACTTACCATTAGCAAGGTCAAGGAGGAAATCTGCCGGGTTCATGAAATTGAAAGCCGGGACATACCCAATGGATCCGAGATAGTCCATGACCCGATCCGCATGCCCGCTATAAATCGGGTACCCGTCAGACAAAACCACCACCTTATCAAACATCCTATACAACCGGCTGGAAGGCTGGTGGATGGTGGTGACTACGGTCCGACCCGCCCGGGCGAGCCCGCGGAGCACGGACACAATAAGTTGGGCCGTTGTGGAGTCCAAACCCGAAGTTGGCTCATCGACGAACAACAAACTCGGGTTGACTAACATCTCCTGCCCGATACTGACCCGTTTCCGTTCCCCACCCGAAATGCCCCGGAATAGAGCCATGCATCCTCCAACGGGGCTATTACGGCACCGTGTGAGGCCAAGCTCCACGATCACCATCTCCGCGTGCTCCTTCTTCTCTTCTCTGCTCAAACTCTTGGGTAGCCTCAATAGAGCTGCGTAAGTGAGAGTCTCCAACACTGTGAGGTGAGGGTAGAGAACGTCGTCTTGGGGAACGAACCCAACCTTGCGTTTCACGAAGGAGCTGTCGCTGTGTCCGTTGTACGTTATCGTGCCGGACACTTTTCCGGCAAGCCTCCCCGCCAGGGCGGTTAAGAGGGTCGTCTTGCCGCTCCCCGAGGGACCCAGCATTGCCGTTAACTCGCCGGGATTCGCTACTCCGGTCACGCCGCTCAGCACCTTTCTTCTCAGCTTGGACTCATTACGTAAAACGCAACCCTTCTTCTTCTGGCTCGCGTAGGTTATAGTGTAGGACACGTCTTCGAACTACACCACACAAGATAGACCAATTTACAGTGATTAGAGAAATATTCTTGTTACAACCATCTATTATTTCATGCTTTCTTCATATTAATCATATATATATTTGGACAAATATTTGAAGCTATGAAATAAGATAAAAACAAATGTAACATATAAATATATATGATGAGGAGAGAGGAGATGGATGAGTACTTTGAGGGTAATGGGGCGCAAGGATTGGTGAAGAACGGATAATCTTGGTGGTGGTGGTGGAGTTGGGTGAGTGTGATGCTGCGAGGGAATGCCATTATCATCCAATTCCAAACTTGGTTTGATTTTGTTAGTAGCAGAAGCTTCTGGTTCATGATGGACCGAGCTGGTCTCTGGTCGGGTTGATATGGGTGGAATGTTTGCTGCAATAGTGGTTTCTTGCTCAGGGGGCATCATCTCAGAAGTTAGTGATCCAGTGAGATATGAAAGAAGAGATGGTAAGTGTGTATGAATTAGAGAGAAGGAGGAGTAGAAAGGAGAAAGAAGAGGTTTGTAGAGTCACATGAGAGAACAGGTGTATGTATAAAGTGGGGAAGCTAGGCACGAGAAGCACACAAGGATGTGATTGAACGATAACACAATATATAGTCTTAGGAAGAGAGACCACCATCTGCGGCTACTGTTTCGGTGTTGCTGTCACTACTGTTGTTTGCTGTTCAATCATGTTTTTGTTTTGTAATCTGTTGGCTATGCTCAAATATAAGATAATAATAAGAATAATAATACTAAAAAAGAATGGGTTTTGGTATCTGCTAATTTTTCCTTTTGGGTTTTACCTTTACAACGGGAAATGTATTGTTGATGGATGGATGGATGGATATCATGCATTGCATTCAACCCGGCCACGTGTGTGGAGGGCATTTATTTGATTCCTTATCTTTTCTGTGAAAAAAAGTATGCAGATTTTTAAAGTTTCTGGGAAAAGGTTTGTAATAATACTAATAATCAAAACACCTTCGGGGCCCAATATCTGAATTCATAATATCCACTTGTCCTCAAAGTATGAAAATGTGTAATGCCTTTTCTGTAGCTTCCACTCCATTATTTTCCTTTTTTACCATCGTCATTAAGAGAATCACTAAACATTTTTTAAATTTATTCTATAAGTTCTAGGAATGTATATATATTTATATTATCAATCATGTTTTTGTTTTTGTTTTATTCTTATGTGCAGTTTGGAGTAACAGAAATTGATACATCTATTAGAAAGAAAATGAAAAATGTTAATGGACATAGCTGTGATATGAATGTTAAACTACCTTAATAGATGTGAAGTGACGACCTTTCTCATTATGTAATCAAAGTCAGTGAGCATGTACTTTATTTTGGATAGAGCTACCCGAAAATATCTGAATAATAAAGTAAAAAGTGAAAACCTTTTTTTACACACGCAATTGCCCGAGAATAAAGCTGGCCAACTAAAATTACATATCATACATCAATTATCCGTATAATTGTAAAGTACAACTTCGGATAAACAAAACAAAGTAATCTATATTTCATTAAAAACAGAGAGTAATATGAAATCTTCTAAAATGAGAAAAAACGTGTTGTAAGTACTAAATACGAAACTAATTTCTTAAAAAGATAAGATAATTATGAATTTTAGCAGGAGCCATTATAACTTATTCAAAAATTTGGATCTTTTGTTTACCCTTTCCAGCTAAACATTAACAGAGTTATCTTAAAAAAATCTTATCTCTTCTACTTTGAGCGCTCTACTTTTCTTTTTCCTTTTGACCGTAAACAACATGCATGGTAGCACCACATAAAATATCTTGAATTATATGTACTGGTCTTAGGAAAGATTAAGAATGCAATGCATTGTCCCAGACTCTTGTTTTACTGTAGAAGACATGGGGTAGGACACCAAACAAACCTGTACTGAAAGCACATGAAAATTCTTTTTATATATGTATGTAGGTAGGATAACTACCAAAAAAACACTCGTTTTCCTTAGACTGTCTTTATAGGGTATCTGTTTTCCGAGGGTGTGTTTGAAAAAAAAGAAAGTATAAGAAAAAAAGCATGGTTCCCCCAAAGACTTTCTAGGTGTCAAGTACCGATTCATCGATAGAAGTAGTGGCGGAGATTAGTGTCGTCTTTCCCATAAAAGGCATGGCTTACAGAATGGAGTCATTATCAATGAAAGGGAGCTTCTTTTAAACCTTTTACTTTCATTTAACCAATTGGGGTAGCTCAGTTTTTTTTTCTTTCTTCTTTTTTGTTACTTAGAAGAAAAACCTTAAGGATATCTCAGAATATTTTTATTCAATTTACCGGTATTTATGTAGTTTAGAACTCTAATATATCTCTCAAGTTAGAAAATTGGCATCGAACAAAAATGTTAAGTTATTCTGCAAAATATGAGGTTAATTAGGGTTAGGGCTTGAAATTGTTGTTGTATTGAAGGTGGAAAGGTAGGAAGGACGAATAATATATTCAAAACACGGTAAGATATTCCCACTATTTGGCTATATATGTTCCACCTCACAGTTGGTGGCTGATCAGAGGAAGCTAGCTTAAGAAGATTTGAAATGAGGTAAAATATTCTAAAACTCTTTCGACCAAATATTCAGATTATATCTTGACGTTACGTGTCCAAGTTCTGGTGTTGTAAAGGATTAAAACCCTGCCTTCAACTAAGAGACAAACACACAAGACATTCAACCTTAAATAAACAGTTAATGAATGCATGTTTTTCCTAATTCAGAATTTCAAATGTCATCATAATGCAGCTCCTTTTTCCTTCAAGGATTTCATTAATGCAAACTAATATTAATCATTTTTGTGTGTAAGATAGTAAAATTAGTTAATCTATCGATACTTTTTTTATTTTTCTCCTTTAATATTTCTTCATGAAAAGATTCTAGTCTTTTTATATTACAAACCAAAAATTCTGGAGTCACATTCGATCCATAAAAGAATTTCATCCCTTTAGATTTTGCTTGCTCCATTTTTATCATCATACCAATCAAAAGCTTATACATAATATCATTATAAACTATTAAACCAGTAACGTATTCTCAACTAGATCTTTTTAAAATATATCACGAATAAGCTGGACAGCCTTTAGCTGTTCTCTCAGTAACACACTTAATTACTGAACAAAGGTTTTTTCTACTGAACTGTGATAATTTTTTCCACCTTCTCACAATAACATACAAAATTAAAAAATTCTAAAATTTTAAATTTATCAATTGAGTTAATCATATCACCTTTAGATATAGCTCCCTAAAAAGCCGTGTATACTTTTACTGGTGTCAAAATCTGAAAATAATTATTAAATGTTGAATAATATACTAATTTATAGTTAAATAAAAATATATTTTATATAATAATTAAATTCTTCAATTATATTTTCTGATTTTAATTTTTAGTTTGCATTATTTGTTTTGTTTAAGTTTTAATTAGCATGATGGTTATTAGATAATTAAATACATGTGATTAATAGTAAACTGCAAAAGACATGTATGTATGTAATTAAAAAATTAAAGGGAGTTATGAGGGTCATTATATATAAGGACTTAAGAGATATAAGGTAATTTTCCTTAAATTTAATTACTATAGTTAGACAAAACACGTCTTAAAATATTTATATTTATACACTTCCAATTTAGTATTAAATATTTTTTATTTACATCCTTAATAATATCGGTGCAAGATCTTTTTTTTTTATCGGCAAAGAATTAAATTAAATTGATAATAGAGCACTTGAGGGGGTGCTCTAACCCATTTACAAAAGGATGAGAGAAGATGCAGTGCATCTCCAAAACCTGTCAAAACAATGATAAAATTTTCACGTACAAAAGCTAAGACACCTCGAGACATTGGGCATAAAATATATATATCATAGGGGCAATCGAACAACATCTAAGCAACATTCTTGGAAAGGAAATAGAGCTTGAGTAGGAGCTAACAACATACTATGCTTCTACAATAATTTGGCAGGTGCAAGATCTTATCTATGATAAACTTAATTTTGGAAAACTATTAGTCTTGTTTTTTTATCAGCAATAACTAATATATAAGTAAAAAAATGAGACATTAGCAATGTTTCAACCCGTGTACAAAACTAATCAAAACAAAAGAGATGAGAAAATAACCTATAATACTAAATCTTCTTTTCAACATACAAATCTTCAAGCAATATCCAAATCTGCATATGATAAAACATAAATGAGATGCATCTTATCATCTTTATAGACCCAAAATATTACAAAGAATATATGTATACAATTGTGTCGTAAGGTCATCTCCTACCAAGATAGATCTAATAATCTATATATAACATAAAATAAATTTGCAAAAGACGTTGAACCGATTTTTCGAATACACCACACAAGGTGCATAAATTGCAGGATAATTTCACCTCTCTCTTAACTAAATTATCTTTTGTGACCACACAATTCAAACTCACTCATCCAACAAAGTGTAGTGTACTAGGGATTGCTTTTAATTCCCAAATATGATGTTATAAGCTTACTTAATAGTAAAAATTTTGGTCTACTCTCCCTTCCATTCCCATGTGTCTTGTTCTTGAGTTGATGGTCTATAACGTGAGATTTCTTCTCTCAATCCATTAATTTGATTTAATTCTCACTCAAACCATTCTCTTTTTCATTTAAATTTCCATTCCCATGGTTGATGTATTTATCGGAGATCTCATATAAAATATAGATAAGATAAATAAATTTATAACAAATATAAATCTCATCTTATAATAACTTGATTTTATAAGGCTAAATTATATTTAAAATATACTTTTAAAATTATATCAGAATCATGTTAAAATTTATCCTAACGAAATTTGTTATGATGAAAGTGTTGAAGATTATATATCAACTACTCACAAGAATCTTATCTTAGAGACTAATTTTGTAAATTTGATTTATAAATAACACCTATTTCTTAAAAGTATTTATTATACTTGTTTAAAATATTTATGAATTCCAAAATTCAATTTTTTTGTTCATCTTTTTCGCAATTAATTTTTTTTTCGTTGAAAACTTTCCTTTTTCATAAACGAACTTGGCTTAAAGCATAGCTATCGAGTATGCATATACCAACCATATTATAATTTATAAAAGAAAAAAACCAATTGACTGGTTGTGAGTCAACTTTTCTAAGAAGGTGAAATAAGGTTTTTAATTCCTATTTTTTGACGTTAGTAACAAACTAAAATGACCCATTTTTTTCATTCTAAACTTTAGAAAGGGACCCAAAATCCTAAAAATATAGAAAGAATATTATGAGCACCGAATGAAGAATGAACTTGATTTATGTTTTGTTAGATGGTTGTGTGGTTAAATTTTATGATTTCATTAGGATACGATGATATTTTGTGTCTCCTACCCATATAGAAACACAATAATAATATTACATTGGAAAGGATTAAGTCAAACGTATTGAAAGTATCAAATCTCTTTATTTAATTTTTGAATTGTTGAATAAAATTGAAATGTACGTATATCCATTCTGCCTTTTCCTTCTTTTATTGTAGGGCACACATTGTTGTGTTATTCCTTTTTATAATAATTAAGCACAAGTGGGTACTTGCCAAGTGTTCGAGCATTGATCTAGTGTCGGACGCTTTCAACAATTTCCAACATGAAAAAGAATAAAATGACTCACTTTATCTTCAAATTGGAACCTTGGTTGACAATTTGACACCGTTTTCTTTTCAATTAAATCTTTCATTCCATCCTCTTTCTCTCAATTATGCATCTTATTTCTCTTATCAAAATAACAATAACTATTCCGTTTTAAAGTCATGACACGGCACAAATCATGATGTACGATACTTTAGTTTTTACTATATCTCTCGTGTATTCACAACTCTACACCTCACAAATATTATATAAAAAATATAAGTATATAGAACTCTATTCAATGTCAAAATCTTAGAGAATGTTTTAGGTTGGTTTAATAAATAGGTCAACCGTTTACATAATTACAAACTGTAGAGAGAAGAGTATGATGTTGTTGAAGATTAGTAAAGCAAGCTTTTTCCCCAGTTTGATAATCTTGTTATTGGGAAAATATGATAATTATGTTAATTTTTTCTTTTGTGTTTGTCAAAACACTATCAAATCTATATATTTAGTAAAATTACTGATTTGGTTTTATGTTTCATTTTCATGTTGAGAAATTATGAATATTTTAGTATTTTATTGAATATTCTTTAATATGTTATATTAAAACAGACGTAAATGTCATTTTGACCTCTTAAAATTAGGTTAAGTTTATTTTTATCTCTCAAATTTCTTTTTATGACTCCCTAATTATATCAATTTTGATCTTTAAAAATCATTTCACAATAAGGACCATAAGTGGATTATTTTTAAATTATAAATTAAAAATAACACTTTTAATATGAAAGACAAACACTAGTGCAAAATTCTCATTTTACCTTGCCTTATATGCCTCGGTTGGTCAGGAATCGAAGCATGTAATGGCGCTGTGACATTTTTGCAATTAGAGCCAAATTTTAGGCCTCGGTTCTCCAAATACCTGAAGTCAAAAAGGGGTATAGGCCCCGGTTCGCCCAAAACTGGTGCCAAATAGTGGTATAGGCCTCGGTCCAGTAAGACCCGAAGCCAAAAAGTGGTTGGACGTTAGCTGTTTGGCCTTGCTCCAAGCAGACCCGGTGCCAAAAGGGGGTCTATGGTTACCTTTGTGTACTTTTCGGATTTCCCAAACCAGATCACGTTGGGTTTGCAGTACTTCTGCGCCTCCTTGGCGGCCTTGTCGCCCGAGGAGCCCGTGACGATGAAGTCGACGACGTCGTCAGGGGAGCAGAGATTGAGCGGCACGACGGCGAACTGGGTTGTGGCGCCGCCCTGGAGGAAGAGGACAGAATACTCTGGCGGGATTTGGAGGAGGGTGCGGAGATCCGATTCGGCCTTTTGGATTATGGAGAGAAACTCCTTGCCGCGGTGGCTCATTTCCATGACGCTCATGCCGGATCCGCCCCAATTGTAGAGCTCGGATTGGGCACGAAGGAGAACCTTTTCCAGGAGGGTGGCGGTGCCGGCGACGAAGTTGAAGACGCGATCTTGGGCGTGGGTGAGGGGTGGGGGTTGGGTGTGGAGTTGGGTGGCGCATTTGATTGATGTGGGTTTGAAGAAGGTGGGGCGAGGGGAAGAGAGGCGGAAAGGGGTGGTGCGGTTTTGGAAGAGAGCGGTGTGATTGAGACATTGATTAAAGGGAAGGATTTCAAGTTGGAGATTTTCAGGAGCCATTGTCTTTTGGTTGGGTTGATGAGGCTGGTTAAAGACAAGAGGCATTCAAATGGAATCTGCCCTGGACTGAGGCTCTTATCAGTGATGATTGCGGAGATGAAGTGGTGGAGAGTAGATCGCTGCCGGAGAAACTGATGGCGGATATGGCACCAGTTTTGAAACAACCGAGACATAAAAGTGGGTATATGGCTTCGGGTGATAACCGAGGCCCAAAGGGGTATATTTTGGCCTCGCCCCAATATATCTCAGTTCCAGACCCGAGGCAAAATGTGAAAAATAACCGGGACTGAAAACCCTTACTGTACTGATAAAAAGTTATCCATTTTTATTAATTGCATTTTTTTAATCCTTTAAAGTATGTCTTTTTTCTTTAATTTGAATTAAAAGTTAATTAAAACCTACAATTTGCAGTCTTTATTTATTATTATGTCAAAAAGAGAGTAAGTGGTTGATTTTGTAAATGCAAATCACATTCTTAACTTTTTTAATCAATAATAAAAAATTAAATAAATATATATAAATAAACACTTCGGGAGTTCTAACTTTTGCATAAAGCTATATCTATAACAATATATAAAGAGATTATCTCTTTTGTGTCTACATTTCATAATACCAATTTTATCCTTTATAATATAATTATTTATTAAATTTTTTTAAATGAATGTTTATTTTTACCTATTTTTTATAAAACTGTTTATTGTTTTTTCTTTTTTTTTTATTTATCACACTACAACAAAAATCACTTTAGATAACAACATAAAATTATGATATAAATTATAAAAATCGTGGTCTAAAGATTAGACCACAATTTTTTAGGCGTGGTATAGGTGAGTGTAGCTATAGGTAATAGACAACAGTTTTTAGTATGACAATATTTTTAAAACCGTTGCTTAAAATTCTCACAATAAACAACAATTTTACATGTTGATTTTATACCTTACCTATGTTTTTAGACCACATTTTTACTAGTTTTGCCCACATAGTTTAAAGCAACAATTATATAATCATGGACTTTCATGATATTTATACATCATTTATAAAAATGTTGTTTATTATATGTTTAGGCTACATTTATTTAGTCGTTGTCTATTTTAGTGTGGTCTAAACTATAAATTGTTGTAGTGTCAACAATTCATTTCACTTTATTTTATATATTAATTTAATAGCATTACATTATTATCATCTACTAGCATATTATCATTCATATTTAAAAAATACATACACACAAACATGATAGTAATACATGAATGGGATACTATTATCCTGTGCATATATAACAATCCAGCAAACTAAATTCAAAACCCTTAATACCATATTATTTCATAACTTTACATGAACGATATACCATACAGTACAAGAAAAAAATAGAGTTATTGGAAAGTAAAATCCGTTAATAATAACAAAAAACTATCAAAAAATAAAATCTACCAACAATTAATTAACGGGAAAATAAATTATCGATAAATTTATTGATTGATAAAAAAATATTTCGGTAATTATCACCTGCATATTATAGTTTTGAACCTATCCTTACACAACACTTTTAAAAAAAGAACAATATAGGTTTTTATGTGTTTTTAGTATAAACAAATATATATATATATATATATATATATATATATATATATATATATATATATATATATATATATATATATATCTTTAATATA
>Ga0214545_1007789_pt1 | contig 17608 bp, 6 predicted proteins | sample CNSS4metaG_FD_160064 | JGI IMG/M metagenome (GOLD analysis project Ga0214545, IMG submission 160064) | Root nodule microbial communities from cowpea collected in UCLA plant growth center, Los Angeles, California, USA - CNSS4 | ecosystem: Host-associated > Plants > Roots > Nodule | place: USA... | reverse complement strand
GCAGAAACGCAATAAACAAGAAATCATAGGGTTTCAAGAAAGAGGAAAAACTTAGGACACCCACCAAATGACTTCGAAACCAGGAACCAAGGGAATATATGGACTCAGCTTGCTCCGGCGAGTCGTACGGCGATGACATGAAGAACATCGGACCATTGGAAGACGGCGCGTGAGACTCACGCGCTCAACAGCGGCGCAAAGAACTGACATGCGTGACGGCGCGTGGAGACGAATCTGGCCTTGATCTCGGCGGGGTTGGACGTCGCTCGAAGAGGCGACCCTGATCTGGTGGTCGCCAGACGAAACTGCGACGCTAGTCGACGGCGGCCGGCGGCCGGCGATGGCGGAAGACGGCAGACAGAGGCGCACTAATAGTGAACAGTGGTTCACATTGTTGAATGGTTAAAAAAAGAGTGGGTAGCTTTAGATAGTGATGGACAGCCGCTGGCAGGTGGCCGGAGGCAGAAGGCGGCGACAAACAGCAATAAACGATGGACATTAATGAAAATGCAGTGGACAGAACTGAGATTAGGAGAACAGGATGCACATTGAAATACTTCAGACATAAGTCTTTGAAAGATTTGACTCCGGCAGCCGCCGCCGGCCAGTGGCTGCCAGCGAGCAACACAAACACGACGAAACATAAACCACCTGCTCTGATACCATGTGAAAATAAAAGGATAATACACAATTGGAGGATCTTGATAGATCCTCTCATAACCTTCTATTTATAATGATAAAAACTAATACAATGGAAGATGAAAGATCAAAAGACTACCCTAAATACCTAGGTACAACTCATAGAGTGCACTAGACTTATAAATACAGCTGGAAGTAGTTCCCAACACACAACTCCCTATTTTAGACTTAATAATTACTCTAACATAAATTTAATAATTATTTCAACAAAAATGAACTGAGTTTTTCTAGGGCACATGACTACACCATGCTGATAACTTTCTTTAATCTTTTTATTTTTTCCTTATTCCCTACACAGTTTCTGATAGATTTCTCTTGTCATTTAATTAGCTGTTTAAATGTGCAACGATCTTCCCAGAATGGTGGTATACTATCCAGACTTGCCATGCATTTTCCTCTTATTTTTTTCTTTTGGGGAAGACATAGTCAGCAACAAGTTGGCACTGAGAAACGGACTGAAGTATTTCCACCAGAAATGATGAGTTCTGATGATGTCGATGAGAGGACAAATCAGATCGCGTTAGATGGTGTAGATAGCAATCTTGATAAAAACTGTGTGGAGTTGGAGCCAACAATGAGCAACAACTCGAAGTTGCCTGCTTCAAGGTTTTCTCTGACTTCCTCACCTGTTCCTCATAGTCTTTTTCAGCAATGTTTCCTAATGTTACACAGTTTTTCATTTTTGCTTTTGAACTATATTAGGGATTCAGGAAAAAGTGAAGATTTATTTGACACCTCTTCCAACTATAACATCCTTTATGACTCTATTACTGAAGGAGGTAAGTTTTGAGACAGAATTGAATTAATGTTTCAGTTGACTTAACATTTGTCTGGTAATTTGTTTTGAGTTGTCTATTAAATTTCAAACCAAGTTGCATTAGGTGACTCTGCTTTTCAAAGGGAGCAACTTGAGAACTGGAATCTAGGTCCCGGATTTGAGGTGGCAAAGAAATGGGCCCAGGAAAAAGCTGCTGATGCTACACCAATTGTTGATAACCTAAGCATCTTCCACCTTCCTGTTGGTGTGAGGCCTTCAGAAGAGTTGAAAGAGAGACTAGAAATCTCATTTTTGACAAAACAGCATGAGCCTGATACTGATAATGTTGTAAAAGCACAATCATTAAATGGAGGTACGTCTCCTTGGAGTGCAGCGACTGATGCTAGCTTGGAAGCAGTTATGGAATTTGCATCTTCGCTTTTGAAAGGAAAGAATGCTAATAAATCAAAGACACATGGAGTACTATCTGTTCGTGCGGCGTCTATGTTGGTAATAATGAGTATCACATTTATTTATGATATATTTTCATTTATTTATTACTGAAGAGAAATTGAGGAATATTTTGATACTAGGCGTATTCAAGGGAAATGTCTCCTAAATTAGATGTGCATCGATTAGTCATTTTCTACTCTAGTAGCTTTGTATGTGGTTTTTTTGAGATATTTTCTATACAACTATCTTCTTTTAGATTTACCATTAATTGTTGTCATGTGCTAGAAAATTAGTTGTCTTTTGCGGTTCTTTCCTTTTAGTAAAGTTCTTTATTACTAATAATATAATAATAGAAACAGGGATAAAATGTGTAGCCTCACTATCTCCAAATTAAGCTCGATTAGTATATGAATATGAGCTCAAGTTTGACCCCAGCTTCCTATTTGCAGAAATATGAAAATACACATTTGAAACTTTTGCAGCTTTGCTTAAATATGCGTTTTGCAAGTTACACAAATTTGGCTTTAGTAATTAGTTCAGTGGTGAACTTCAAATTTTATGGATATTATCAAATTTGTTGATTGTAGTTTCTCCGGTTCAAGCTCTTACAGATGTGGGCAAACAACTGAATTTCCAATTTTGCATGACAATATAACTTTCCAAAGAAATGACCTCAGGACACTAATACCTCTGTTGCTTTTCAAGCGCAAGGCAAATTCAACCTTTTTATGAGGTCATAGTGTTCTTTAATGAATAAGTAATACGTACTTTGTTTGAGTGAAATTTGTGAAAATTTATTCATGATCAACAGCTATATAACAGTTATTACTTCATTACTTCTAAATTTAAATTTTTGACGTGCCATACTTTATTACGTAATTTGTTTGAGTGAAATTTGTGAAAGTTTATTCATGATCAACAGCTATATAACAGTTATTACTTCATTACCTCTAAATTTAAATTTTTGACTTGCCATACTCTAATAGGTCGGTGCTTTTGGTTCCTGAAAAGTTTCCATATTTTGGTTTTTGTCTCCCATTTTTATTACCAATAGTTATCGTTCCTGTATCTTTTGAAAATATTCAAACTTATTTTTAAAGGTTAACTAAGTTTGGGTATTGAAAAAAATTTAGGAAGTAAAACCAATGATTTAAAAATGCAGGGATAAAAACCAAAATTTGAATTTTTTTCAAGACTAAAATACTATTTACTCGTCATAGTTTATTGCAATCTTAATTCATACATGTTGATTCTAGATTGATCGTAATATTTTTGTACAGGAGGCGGAACGTGATTTGTCAAAAAAGTGGAGTCCAGTGGTGGAAATGCAATATAGGGGAGGAAGATACAAGGGACGATGCCAAGGAGGTCTACCTGAAGGAAAGGTAAATTCGTAATAGTCTATAATAACAAGCACACTAGGCTCGGAAAATATGTTTTTTCTCTTCCTTTTTTCTTTGGCCTACACAACTCAATGCTGAAGATAACCAACTATGTTAAATAAAAATTTACAACCAGGGGCGCCTTGTTCTCAGAGATGGGAGCATATATGATGGCTTATGGCGGTATGGTAAGAGATCAGGTCCGGGTACATTCTATTTCAAAAACGGAGATATGTTTCAAGGATTATGGAGAGATGATGTCATTCATGGCAAGGTTTGTACCCTTTTTTTAAGTTGATTTTCTAGATATAATTGTCAAAGCCAAAAGTACGACAAAAAGTAATTTGTTTTGTAATATATATGTTGGATTCTGCTACCATAGCGTCTTGTCTGTGTTTGTGCCAGGTTAGTCTCATAGGTTGTCTTAGGATCTCTTAAAGCTAATATAAATTTTAGCAATAGTTATACATCCTGTAACTAAAGGAAATTGTTTCTTGTCTGTATATGTATCCAATTACTAGCAATGGTTGCATTGATCTTGTACACCAATTTTCGAAATGAGATGGTAATTGTGGATTCTTGTTTCATATAATCAATAAATAAATTTGGAAAGTGCAGCATCGTAATTGCATAATGGATTGCACAATAATCTTTGACAGTGTATTAGATAAGATTCATCGTAATTGCTGTATTGATTAAGCAGGGTTGGTTTTATTTTCACACTGGTGATCGGTGGTTTGCAAACTTTTGGAAGGGAAAAGCTAATGGCGAGGGACGATTCTACACAAAGTCCGGCGATGCCTTCTTTGGCAATTTCAAAGATGGATGGCGACATGGCCAGTTTCTCTGTATTAATGCGAATGGGACAAGGTTGGTTGGTTGGTCTCTCTTTCAGTTCTAATAAAGTTTCGGTAGTCCTACCAATTTAAATTGTTAACATATGCTTCTCAAATATGAAGGTTCTGCCCGATATGATCATATACATGATCATGACATTAAGAGGGAATATAAATGTTCAATGGACCTGAGCTTCAATTTGATAACAAATGGCCTTCATAAAGATATAAATTAACAAAAGCAACTAAGCCACGGTGTGTTTGTGCGGCTTACAATCAATGGACCTAAGCTTCAATTTGATAACAAGTTAAAACATTTGTCTTATTAATTTTTTTATTGATAAAAATATATAGTTTTATAATTCTCTTTATTGGGAACTGTTTATTCAATGATAAGAAGTCAAGAAAAAAATTTCTTGCAGAAATGTGAATGTTGCATTTCATAAGTGCATTAGGCAAAAGTTTGGGGTAGCGCTATTGTAGAAAATATGATACGGTAGACAGAAGCTGAGAAAACTATATTAGTCATGTATTGTAGAAAACTATAGTAGACACGTGATTTACGACAAAATATTAGTCGTGTAAGCGTTGTACCCGATCCCACATGGCAGCAAAGTGTTTGGTTGTGCCTGTCCTTGTATATTAACAATAGAAGTTCAATCATATAGAGGCAGAACAGAAGTCTTGTAGTGCAATATCACAAACTTGTGTAGGCTTTCATCTTTGCTTATTTGAAACGACAGAATTTTTAAATTTTCCACCTTTTCATTACTTGTAAATGGACACAGTTCATGTACACCTTCCTGCCAGTATGATTGTTCGTCACCAAATTGACTTGTGTGCGTAACTGGCATATGAACAGGTACACTGAAATTTGGGATCATGGTGTTCGTGTAGATAGCAAGCATTTGGACAGATGAGCGACGTGGACGAATGCGGTATCCAAAATTTTGTAATTACTGTGCATTTTAGTCTTGTCTCGATTTTTTAATGTTTTGTTTATCTCTTTTTGTGTTGTATTATTATTGTCTTTATTTTCCCACGTGGCCAATCTACCCTCTGTCTTCTTTTTCCACCTATTCTTGTAGAACATGCTAGTATCCATATCTCGGGTTTTAAAAGTATTTCGGAATCCAACTATAACTTTTAGTAGATATATAAAACAAAATCAATTGTTTTTCGTATTAGTTTTAGCATATAAAACATCATATACTTGAATCTTCTGTGTACCATATATTTAAAAATCTTGTATTGTAATTTACTGTAAACAAGCTTATCTGATCCGTTTGTATCTGTCATCTGATATCCCATTAAACCATTGAGTTGGGAGATTGACTAAATTGGATTCACTTTTACAAAGCTATTCAGATAAAAATTAAAATTAAAATTAAGAATAGAATATGAAGAGAAGACAGAAATAAGATATTTTAAATTCTTGCCCTACTTTTCCAATATTACGTCTTTTTCTTTCTCTTATAAGTGATTACGTGCATAAATTCTAGAATTTTTATTTTTGTCCAAACACTATTTTATAAAATTGAATTATAATCTTAAAATTAAAGAATTCAAATAGAAGAGGCCATTACCAAGTATCTTCAAATGGTTTTATTATTACGGAATGAGTTTTATGAAGAAAAAAAGTTTAATTTTCATTTTTTCCTCGATAACCAAATTGCCAAAATTTTACCTTTCTTATATATATATATATAATACCTTTAGCAAATCTCAAAGATATTGTGTAGTATAATCATTCTAGCATTAATTTAACATATTCCAGAAATTTAAGGACTATACCAGAAATAATTTAACATTTTTGAAAAATTCACTTCAGAATTAATTTTAAACTACTTAGGAAAGTTTATTCTATAATTGCATGAGAATTCTAAAATAATCTTTTTAAGAAAAGATACAATATTTGTGTGTGGATAATTTGGTCGTTTCATGTTTTTGGACTGTCTGCAAACGACATTTGAATAATTTCTTTGAAATTCATATGAAACATTTTTAACTACAAAACCTAATTAAAATATATTGAACTCAAATTGAGTTTAAAATTGGTTTGGAAGTAGTTTATTGAGCCATAAAACGATTTTAAATAAAAGCTGCAACATTAAAAATGTTCGACTTCGATTTAGTTTGGATTTTCAAAAGAAAATTATGAAAAAATGATATATTAAAAATAATGTCTTTCGGGACGAATTTTTTATCAATAATTTTTAGTAATGAGTTTTAGATGGACGTTTTTTTTTCTAATTACAAGAAAAGTGTGGGAAATACAAATTCAGAAGGAGAGATGATGATATTTAAAGTATTTAATTGACTATATGTATTCTAATCTATATTATGGGAATATATACAACATTGTGATTGAATATTTGAAGTTATTTTATTTTCTGAACATGTTATTCTTTCTACAAAGTTTTATTTAGAAATTATTGTATACATAGATTGAAAAAGTAAAAAAAAAAAAAAAAAAAAAAAAAAAAAAAAATAAAAAAAAAATAAAAAGTAGAGTAAATAATATAAAAGATATGATGAAAAGGGAATGAGAAGATTACTAGAGAAAGAGAGAGAAATACGAACTTCGTTCCGAAGCATCTTCATCCGTAGACATTTCTCCGGAAAGCATAATTAGGGTTATCTGACGCTGTCTGCATACCATCCCTCCGAAGAGCTACGAATTTAAGGGCATTGAATTTTATCAAAACCATCGAGACTTGCAACTCACTATGAACAAAATTAGTAATTGTGCAATAGAGGGCAAAGAAACGGAAGCAGGGCCATGGTTAAAGGCAGAAAGTAGCTTTCAAACAATTCATCTACAGCCCTTTCAATTTAACTAGTTTGTTATTCTTGCTTCAATTTCTAAACTAGTTAAGACCTGTTGGGTTTATGTTTCTGAATTTATTTATTGAGGGAAAAGACGAAGACATAGATGTTGACTGTTGAGGATAAGAAAATAGTTCCAGTACCATAGTGCTAGAAAATTTGCTCTAGGAAAACACAAAAAATCAACGAATTAAACAGCTTATTACATCTTACATATTGCCCAATGTACTTTTACTTGGAAGAATTCTTCCATCAAATGTTAGTTTAGCAAAGTTGATTTTCCTAATTCAAACCTTCATCCGAGTTCACAGTTGAACTTCCACATTTAAGTCAGAAATGTATGGAATGAATACTTTATTCTTCAGGACTCCTTTTTGGTGCATCATGGTGCCTGAGAGAATCAAGGCTGAGGTGAAATTTCACCCCATTAATAACAGGAAATGATAAGTCAAAAAGAGTTGTTTCACAATGGTAAGGAAAAACAAAGTTAAATTATAGAAAGGCTTGAGTAAACGGCCAACCTGCATTTTTGAGGAACCCTCCAGGAAACAACCGACAACTTCTTCAAACTTGGAGGTAAAGATAAATAATGTTTCCAATCCTGAAGCATTATTCTGAGATCGTGAAGCTTGCTATCCAAACCAAAACAACAGTTTGCATGCATGGTACAAACATGGTTTAAATCTCTACTTGGTTCACAAAGACCACCAAAATTAGATGTATCCAAAAACCTCATCTTCAGTCCAGTATAAGTAATGAAAGGATGAACCTTGATGAAGTTAAGGACATCTTGATCATGGTATCCAGGATAGGTTTCTCGTGAAGAGTACCAGAATTTATAAAACTCTATTGATCTATTATTGGACTTTACAAAGTTGAACCCTCCGTTGGGTCTGTTCTTTACATCATCAAATCTACCAGTGAAATGATCGCACGCTATCTGGAAGTCTGCATCAACGTGAAAGTGTGGAAATGGGTTCCTAAACCACATGACATCGGCATCCTGGGACAGGAACACCAAAGTAAGTATCTAATTAAGATACTTCTGAAATTTATCTAGCTTCTTCTATAGGTTTTTCTGAAGTCTTGTCCTTTTCATATCTTCCCCTTTTGCAAAAAGAAAATTCAGTGTAGGAAGATACATAAGAGCATCAACAGAAAATGTATAGCCTAAACTTTGCTGTTATGACACTATGCACTGATACGCTAGTTCCTATCAGTTGCGAATTTCAGTTCAAATAAAATTCCGAAAAGGAAGTTAGAGGCAGAAGTTTAGCTCAACATACAATTCTACAAAAATAACCAAGGAATCATAAATTAGCCAAGTATACAAAGTCAAAATACAAGTAACCCATTCCCTCACTCACACGACAGACAGTTTTTCCCATCACGCACTATATCATAAGAAAATCAATCACAAAAGCAATAAATTCCACAACTTTTAGAATGTTTCCATGGCCACTAAAACTAAAACCACTTTAATGTTCACACAAGTTAGTCCTTGTGAGCTGCAAGAGGTATTATTAGTGATGGAAAAAATAACTTACTGTGAACACAAAATTGTATCCCATCTCAAGAACAGAACGTAGGAAATCAATCCTTCTCCACATCATCATTAAGTAGCGAGGAGTCATAAAGTACGCCTCTTCACGAAAGTCGGTTTCTTCACTAACAAGACAAAAGCAATGAATATGTATAACCTGACAGCGTGCAAAGGCCTTTTGGTCCAATGCAATGATTACCAGATGATTTAAAAAGGAACGGGTACGATCACCTATTCTAAAGCTCTCAAGGAAAAGATCAATGATTGAATTTGGAGCTGCCCATGCTGCATTTAACGTCGTCAAGATTACAGTTCTGTCTTTCATAGCAGCGTCATTCAGGACCTTTTCGAGTGGATATTCATTGCTAGTCTGCTCGAGAGTCAATGATGAAGATTATGCTTATGCTTATGAAACTAGATAAAACAAATGGATTTAGTGTTTATAAATATTCACATTTGAATAACTTTATTCATAAGACCAGAGAATGACTAAAGTATATTCATATCAACAACAGACGCTACAATAATTTTACATTGGGAAATCACCAGCTATTACAAGTATTTCTAATGATCTAATCAACTAAATTAATAGTTCATAAACCTAGTTCCAGTCAACTAAAGTTGAGAATATCTGAAAGTTGCGCATATATCGATTAAAGAAATTTGACACTCAATGTCCACTGAAAAACACCAGTACAATTGACACTACCACAATTAATTCCCCAAATTCATGTCTGTCTCTCGATGATATGCATAAAATACACTTCCTAAAACAAACACATCCAGACTATTCAACTCTGGAAAGAAATTACAGCTCCAATGGCATTTCAATTGGTGATATAACACGGTAAAAACACAAGGCAGTGCATTAATTGTTAAATAAATATAGGTAATGAGACAATGCATTACTTAACTAATTAAGCAGGCGAAAAACAGCGAAGTGACGGAATACGCAGCAACGAGTAGCAGGAAATGAAAAGCAATGCACAATGCGAGAGAACAGAACGAAGCAAGCAACAGAACTGACCGCAAGGGGATCGCTGTACACCGATGGAAAAATGCTAGGAAGGCCTGAGAGGGAATAAGCGTAAGGGAAGGTGGAGAATAATCTACGAGAACTAACGTCTCCAAAGAGCACCAAGCAAGAGAGGGAAACGGTGGCGAAGAAGAACAAGGCGGCGACGGCGCGCCGTAGGTTGCGGACTTTGGTCTGCCGAAGCATGTCGGCGGAGAGATCACCAGCGGCTAAGCGACGCGTCGCTCTGGCGGAGGAAAAACATGTCCTCTGGCGGCGCGTGAGAGGTCATGATAGCGTTTGTGTGAAGAGATGATGAGAGAGATCAGAAATTCAAAAATCGAGGTGTGAAGAAGTGTGTGGATTGAATGAAGATTGTGTGTTCGAGTTGAAAAGCTCAAGATTCGAAGTGATTCTGTTAGAAACGCAATGCCGAAGCATTTTGGTGTTACTGTGTCCAGTGTGCCCATTGCACTCACACCTGGCATTGCACCTTCTCAATTACTTGCAGTTAGTCAACAAGAAAAACATCCTATTTTTATTTTTTTTCAATTTCTTTTGTTATTAAAATTTTTTAACATGATAAATCTCAGACACTTTAAAATGTATACTATATTTATTTTACTTTTTCTAAAAACTTATGAAATGAATAAAATGGAGATATTCATTAAATTTTTCAATCTTACTTATCATCACCTCTGATATTTTAGGTAAGATAAAAGTATTATAAATGTGTTATTAACAAAGTCTCAAATGATTACTATTCACTAATTTTTAGAGAAAAAATCACTTGAATTACAACTTTTTTTATAGTATAATTAACGGTAATTTTGATTGAAGAGTATAAGTTAACATATTTCTAGTATAAAAATATTACATTGTGAATCCCTTCGAATTACTATTAACGTGATTATTATAAAAATTAATAATTATTATATATTATCATTTATTACAACAGTGAAAAAATATATTATAGGACATAAATTGTTGTTGATGTTGTGAGACCCCTTTTTTTCTATTTTAAACTTTGTCCTGAAGAGGGGTTGGGCCTAGCCATTTAAGGGTCCAAATTCAATCCACATTGGACCCCAAGACCCCCTCACAGTCACTTACCCTTCATTCTGTCACTTTTACAGAAAATAGTCCTCTCTGTGTCTCTTGTGCTGAAGGAGAAAGCTCTGTTAGGGCTTGAACAAATTCCTTGATTTCCATAGTTGAAACCTCTTTCTACCACGTAAGTTGATTCCTTCCCTTGTTTCCTTTTGTTTTCAGCTCCTAAGTTCTGGTCCTACCTTAATCTCTATCAAATCTGAATTCTTTTTTGTGCTCGTGTGTTTGTTTTCAGCTCATTAAGTTGTTCTTGGTACTGGTTCTCTTCCACCAAGAGTCCTTTAAGAACGTTTAGCTCCATTCGAGGTAAGGGAAGCTAAAGTTTATGTTTTTTTAAAGTTATTATGATTTCTATATAGGCATCAGATTTATGTGACAGGAAGCACCTTGTAATTTAACTGTTGCTGGACAAGGTGCATCATTTCTGTACTTTTATTGGTATAGTGTCTGACTGTATTTAATATTTATCCTTTTAAGGGTATGTCATTTTCTGTACATAGTTTCTTTGGTTGAAATTTTAGATGTTGATTGTTGCCCGCATTGAATCATTGACATTAGATACTTTTATTTATTTGTTGAGATTTTATTCATAAAAATAGTTTGCCTTTGGTCTCAATCTCTGAAGACTTGGGTTTATGTTGAATTATGAACCAAGTAAAATTGTTTTTTTTTTTTAAACATTTGTGGATTGATATCTTGTTTAAATTATTCTTTTATTGAAAATTTCCCCTGTGCAGGATTTGTAGAAAATAATTTAAGGTGTTGATGCTTACATTAAAAATGGCATGTCCCTTGACAATTTTCATATTGCATCGAGTACGTTTTATGTTTTGTAAAAATAAAAAATCTAGATAAAAGTATAAATGTGAGGAGTATTCCCTTCTGGGTAAATTATATTTTGGTTAAATAATTTTTTAAATTATTATATATGTAACTATTTTCACCAGAGTAAACCAGTTTAATGAGAACAGAATACACTGTTGTAAAAGACATTATTTTGTTGCAAGTGATATCATGAATCCCTACATGTATTGATTTTTAGACGGGTTACTTTTTCCTTCATCTCATAATTAGTAATGTCTTTCCTCTCCTAGTAAAGGTCAAACAAAAAATATATATATAATAAATAATAAATATTCTTTTAGTTTTCTGATGAAATTTTAATCATTTTGTTACATTTTAGAATACCAATATCTTTGATCCTTGTATAAGAATAAATGACAGTAATTTTTATTCTCATTATTATAAAAGAAAAATGTTTTTTTTAATGTATTAATTACCAATTACCAATTTAACATAATTTGTTCAAAGTCTTTCACATGCAAGTTTAACAATGGATTTTACTTTTATATGCTACTGTCAAATATTATTAAAACTATTTATATATTTGTAAGTTCAAAACAAATGTCAGATTTTCAATGATAATACATGTTTTTTTTAGTCATTCCTATGAAACTCAGGTAGGAGATGCTGTGTTGACTGTTGTTTGTTTTATGATGGTTTTCTTTAATTTTCCCTTACTCAATATAAATGATCATGTCTGTTTGTATGCTTTAATGAGATTGATAATAAAAATGTTGGTATGGAAAGCATGACTTGTTTTGTGGTTGGTGGAATGGCATGAAAATTGAATTCTTGAGATGGCATGTGGAAATTTATTGGTAAAAGAGTTTCAAGGGAAACTCTTGGTAATGGTAGTTAGTGTATACCTTGATATAGGAGATGTCTAGATAAAGGAAGGTATCCTGAACTCTAATAATCATTCACGCTCACATAGAGCAGAATGATTTATGTGGTGAGAGTGACAGGAGGTCCTAGTCTTGGGACGTATTGAGCCTAAGACATTAGAGGATTAACCTTGTGTGTGGTTGGGTAATAACCCCTTGCGTCTAAACTCTGCAGAGTTTAGAAACCAGAACAGGTGCATACTTCCTTTAAATTCTATATCAAGAGTATGATCCGGATATTAAGTCATAGAGTCTTGCAATTGTTTGCTTTCACATGATTTGGGTGCCTACTGCTTTGTTTGATTATAACATGTTTATCATTTGGTTGCTTGATAACATGTTACAATATTTTACTCTAGCTCACCCTTTCATTTTTGTTTGTTCCTTGCTTTGCTCTCTCTTTTGCAATGATCACTAATTTATTGGTGTGAGCAGATGTGGAAACCCTTGGTAGAACTCAGGATGGTGAAGATGCTGCTGTGTAGAGTGGTCCCCATGGTCTGGGTTATGGCTCACTGTTGAACCACTTTTTGAAGAACTCTTGTTTATTTAAATTCGTTGCTCGGTGAGCAATCTTTTGTAAAACAATAGTACCCTTGTGTCCTTTTATGGCAAGTGTGGTGTGCCTAAGCTTTCATTCCAAGTATACTATGGATAACTGGGATAACTGTAATAGTCAGTGCATGTATGCTTCATGATATGTGCTCTTTTACATTATAATTATGTGATGCTTAATTTTAGTAGATTACTCTAATTAAATTGGGATGTCACATATGTAATATTAATGAAAATATAGAAAGAGGAAGGGGAGGGAGAGGTAGTTATGTTTTTTTTCTTTTTGTCTTTAAATCTTTTGTTAATGTTATTAATGTAAATAGAAATTTGTTATTAATGTTTTTTCATGATGTAACTACTTGGAAATACTTAATATTGGAAGTGGTTTAGAGCTTAAATATTTTATTATTAAAATATAAATTTAATAAATCGAAAAAAAAATAGTCCAGTCTAATTTAATTAAGATTGTAACTTTTCTAAAATTCTTTTTCTTTTTCTTACATTTTTGTATGAGATTCTAACCAACAGTTTTCTTTTTTTTTAAATCATGACTCACCATCTTCATAAAATATTTTGGATGCAAAACAAATGTATACAGATTTTGTAATTATAAGCCTTTTAAACTCTGCCACTTAGTGGTAGATTTTAAAAAATAGTTTAGGGATGCTAAGATAAGATGTATGCAGATTTTGGAAATTAATCCAGGTAAGTTGTTTTCTACCAGTACTTTAATTAATTATCTTGGTATTAAAGATGATATGATCACTAGTTTTGTTGTAAAAATGTAGTATGTTGAATGGATTTGTATAATTGAGTTAATATTGAATTTTGATAAATATCATATTTATGACACGATTGTGTGAATATTTATCAATCAGAATTTATCTGCTTAGCCATTTTTAACCAATTATACCATTATTAGCATAAAAAAAAGAGCATAATTGTTCAAGACATACCAATTATTTTATTTGATATATTTGTTGAATTTTTGAACTATTGCAAATTCATTAACATTTTAATAAGTTACCGAACGAAATTTGACTTATAAAAATCATAATTTGTTACCCGAGTCTTGTAAACAAGATTTCCTGGGTTTAGATTATTGAATAAGTATACTGGTAAACAAAAATCATTTTAATACAACTCAAATAGTTCATGATGGTTGGGTTTGTGGGTGCATTGAGCTTTAGTACTTTCTTGGAATAGTTGGTACCCTTGTTAAGTGAAATTCGAGATATAAAAATCCAAAAGGTTCAAAGGAGATGATTGTTGGACGAGTCTAAGTGATTGTTGCACAATTCAAGTATCACTGAGTGAGTTTACATTCAAAAATGTATTCTTGAATGAGTAAAGATGCTCGTTGGATGAACCCAAGTTTAAAAAACTTCTAACTTTGTTTTGTTAAACAAGTTTGTATGCTTGCAGAACAAAAGAGGAAATATTTTATAAACAAATGAATTGATTTTGAGACTTCAAAAAAATTATGTAGATGTCTCACCAAATTAAGTTAGTTGTAAGTCAAAATCTCTTGTGAGAAGTGTGTAAGGTAGACAAAGTTTGAATGTTAGTCAAAATTTATTGTTGTTATGTATAAGGATGATTCAGGTTTGAGTGTTAGCAATACATATTGTTCATATTATTGATTAATCATAATATATGGTACATGAATACTATACATATACACATATGTAAAACAAATACATATACAAATATTATTAAAAACATGATAACTATCTAATGTAAATCTAAATTAAAATCATATCTTTTAAATATTGTCAAAATAAAAATTTATAATTATTGTCATGATAAAAATATTACTATTTTATAAATTAGATATTTCATTTAGTAGTATCACAAAATATCAGACACATAAAATCATACAGTGTCAAACACACGGATACATGATCCACTTTAAAGTATTGATAGATTATAGATCATAATGTGTAATGAAATATTAAGTTGATATATGTTTAGTATGAATGTAGTTATTTTCAATGAAAAAAAAAAAATAGTCCATTAATTTAGACTTTGGTTTATTTCTCTCTCATTCACTTTCCTTTCTCTCCTCTCTCTTTCCCCTTTATTATAAGTTAAATAAAAGTATATTTTTTATTTTATATGAACCAAAATTTATTTATGTTTTTCGGAATTTGAGATGCACAACTAATTTTCATTTTATGAAAAATGTTTATTTATTTTTAATAAGATTTTACACGTTTTTTTTTTTCAAATAGGCAAATGTGTTAATCTTCTCTTTAAATACTTGTTTTATAAAATTACAAATATTTCTGAACAAAGTTATAAAAACACTTCTGTACTTATCCCTGTCCATTTAAGAGACCAAAGTTAGACAAATATTAATGTACCATTTAATGTCATTAATATCATTTTTATATAAATCTATTAATAAATAATTTTTTTTTATCTAAAACGGTATAACTGTCATTCAATTCTGCTTTTAATATAATAAATTGAAAAATTAAAATATCACTTCCGTTACACCTTATTCTTAATACATCTCGTTATTCTAACTATTAGTTTTTTTTTTATTTCATTTAATTTCAATACATATTCGTTTTCTATAATCCATAACCAATCTATTGATATAAATTTAAAATTAAAATGATAAATTTTTAAATGTAAAACATTTATTAACTAGTTAGTATTGGAAAAAAAACGTAGCACTTATCTTGACATATCAATGACGACTATGATATCAAAATATTGCAGTAAAATAATTTAAAAAGTTTGAAACATTAATCTATTTAAATCTGTATTTTCATTTCAAACATTTTATTTTCATTATAAAGTTTCAAAAAATATATATTTGGTTGAGTCAAGTTTTATTAATTTGTAAATTGTATGCAACTCATTATCATCTCAAATGAAACAATCATGGATTAAAAGGAAATGAATATGGTTTTTCCATTGTAACACCAAAATGATTTTATTTAAATTTATGTATGATAAAAAATCATTAATTACACCTGCATAAAAAAATATTTTTAAAATAAATTTATAAGTTAATACTCATTACAAATAAAGTATTTTTGACAATGTAATCATTCAAACATGAATATCAAGGGATATTTTTTCATGATATGATAATTAATACATTTATAGAGGAATATATTTGTTCGCTTGAAACAAAATACGAAGAAAATTAAAGTTTTGTAGTAATTATTCAAAGTCATCTAAAAGTCCTTTTAAACAACTATAGCATTTTCGATATATCTTAAACATCCAAATCAACACATTTTACACTCTAATGTCTGCGAACCCATTTATTCTCAAACCCTAATGTCCCTTGATACAAATATTCAATACCACCATTATTTTATTTTTTCAACAACCCAACTTTGTAGTATTCACTAAAAATCCATATGATCCAATGAATGAATTTAAATTGGGTTAAATATTTTTTTAGTCTTTAACTTTTAGTGAATTTTAGAATTAGTACATTTCAAAATTTTGGACCAATTTAATCCTTTATCTTTCAAAACATGTGAATTTAGTCAATTTAATCAGATTTTGTTGAGTTTATTTGATATGTCAAATGTGTTTCGTAATAGTATTTAATTTAACATTAAAGTTAAAATATGTCAAATAATATAAGCAACTCAAATATTATGAAATATGAAAGACTAAATTGATCTAAAGTTTTAAAATGAAAAAATTCTAAAATTTACTAAAAATTAATAGACAAAAAACATATTTAACCCACTTAAATTCAACTCAACACAACATTCACTCACAATACAACAAAATAAATTTAACTTAATTAACTACACTTACGTGAGAGTCACTTATCGTATATTAGTCACTTATCCTAAGATATGAAAGAATATGAAATATTAATAAAAGCTTTTATGACCAGGAAAAAGACAAAAAAAAAAAAATCAAAAGTTTATTTTGATAAAAAAAAAAAATCATCTTCTCAAATTATAAACTTGTGAAAATTTAAACTATGCACATAAACTTTAGAAATATTACACACATGAAAATTGTAAACAAAAATGAACTTATTATAAATATTTCTTCTTATTAATCATAATTGAACTTTACTTTATTATTATTGTTTTGTTGATACTATCTGGTAGAGAAAAGATGGTTATCATCTTATGAAAGTTAAAAAAAAAAATATAAAAAGAAAAGTGTTTAGAGAGATAATTAACTTTGCAAATAAATAGCCAAATAATTAATCTTTTAATTTTATACTCAATTTAACTTATAATTTTAACTCTTCTTTCCCTCTTACAACCATTTATCCTAAAAAAAAACAGTCTCACATCCATAAACTTCCCAAATGTCCGAAAACTTTATTTTGAATTGATTTGACTTGATGAAGGGATAAGTAGAGTCTTACGAATGATTGTTTTTAAATAGTGAAAAATGGTTTACATTAGTTTTTTTTTTTAAATAATTTTGTTTCAGAAAATTGATTTTTATGATGGTCAAGAATAAAAAAAAAACTTTTGCTTATTTTAAAAAATAATCATTATATTATTAGCACCAAAATCAATTATATCTTAATCAACTTAACCTAAATTTGATTAAATAATGCAATTTTTTTATTAGTGTCCAAGAATATAGTTAATTTAAATATAAATTCAAGAATTCAGTGAATATATATATATATATATATATATATTTTTTTTTTTTTTTTTTTTTTTTAAATTTTTTTTTTATTTTAAAAAATTTA
>Ga0214545_1007786_pt1 | contig 17611 bp, 8 predicted proteins | sample CNSS4metaG_FD_160064 | JGI IMG/M metagenome (GOLD analysis project Ga0214545, IMG submission 160064) | Root nodule microbial communities from cowpea collected in UCLA plant growth center, Los Angeles, California, USA - CNSS4 | ecosystem: Host-associated > Plants > Roots > Nodule | place: USA... | reverse complement strand
AGGATTGGGTATCAATGAAATATGAGGAAAAGATAATTGAGGAGAAATAGACGTACACAAAGTGTGTTTGATTAAAAAAAAAAAAATTATGGAGGAAATAATAACTCATTAAACGAAATAAAATAACGACTACAATCATTTTAGTTTTAGGCCACAATCTAAGGATTAATCACAGATTTTACATGCGTTGTAAGTGATCATAATATTTCATATACCTTAGTTAATCACTTTAGACCATAGTTCAAGAAATACGATTTTTTTTCCCTTCAAAATACTGTATTCTCTCTTAAATGTCTTCAAAATAGTGTATTTGTCTCTTAAATGGTGTTATATATTTGTTTGTACATGACATGATAATAATGTTCGAAAGATTTAATATAATTTAAAAATAAAATAAATAAAATAAAATCGTGTTATTACATTTATTTTCTTGATTACATATTATTTTATTTTAAAACCAAATTTATTATAATTTACTCCTAAGTCTCTCTTTGTAAGATTCAATTATTTTCTGCTCTTATTTGTAAGGGTTGTCCCTAATCAGTTGGGCCTAAAAGCTGGTCATAGGTGCCAAGGTCCCTAAAGCAGCCAAGGTCTCTCATTGTGCATCCACTTGCCAAAATCAGTGCTCTCGCTCTTCCATTTTCTCTCCACATAAGCTCTGTTAGGGTTTGGGTCTTACCCTTCTTTGTGTTAACTCAACCCCATTCTTCAATCCATGTAAGTTGATTATCCACCGTACCTTTTTTATTCCCAGCTCTGTCATCATGATTCTAACTAGGGTTCATCATAGTAACCCATTTTGAATTTATTCCACTGAATCTGCTCCGTGGTTGGTAGTACTCACTTGCTTGGGTGTCGGGATATTCTACTAGCTTTTCTCCAGCTAAGGGAAGCTAGGATTTATGTATTTAAAGTTATTTTGCCGATTTTTGGTCTGTTTGTATGGTTGTGATGCTTGAATGATGTTGTTGGTCGAATAAAAATGTATGGTATGTGAGTATGTTTGATTGATGTGGCGCTACTCTTTTTCTCCATTGCACACTTTTCGTAAAATGAAGATGTCTACTGCATTAACCGTTGGATCGAGCTGAAATTTTAACAGCTGATCCTTAACACAAAATTTTTGACTGTGACCGGTCAGATCTTTAATCGGAGATCTGTAGTGAGAGCAGATTTTATCGCAAGGTCACTGTAGTTTGGTTGTTGACAGCACTACACACTTTTCGTAAAATGAAAGTTACTACTTCGTTAACCGTTGGATGGAGCTGATATTTTAACAGCTGATCTTTAACACATAGTTTTGGACTTTGATCGGTCCGATCTTGAATCGGATCTATGTAGTGAGAGCAGTTTTTATCGCTATGATCATTATAGTTTGGTTATTGACAACATTGACCTTTGTTGCTTGTTTGGTGTACAACCTATAGTTATTCAATTAAGTTGATTCTTGATTCAATCATATTTAATTTGAATATAAATACAAAAAATTTCAGAGTTTTACACAAGCTGCGGTTTTATTTCTAAAATCCCAAAGTCGTTTGCATAATGTGATGTTAAGTTGGATTGCTATGTTAAAGCATGAGATAAGTGAATATGCATGAGTAAAGATGGTTTATGGGTGGTGAATGATGAGTTTGGCATGATCTTGGTATGGAATATACATGAATGGTTGGTTATATATGTGGTCATGAATTTGGTATGAATGAGAAAATCTACAGTCTATGATGAATGAGTTTAACATGATTTGGATATGCTACATGTATGGCTGGTTCCATGGTTTGAGATAGATGAGTTGGTATGGATTTGACATGGAATATGAGTGAGGGTTGGTTATAAAGGTTGACATAATATATATACATACATGATAAATATTACTTGGTTGTTTGAATATGTTTGGTCTATGGTCAGTGCGTAATTCTTTGAAATCTCTAGGTGAGATTTTAGGGTCGTACTTCAGTGGTCGGGACGTAATTCTATGGCCCCTGTTAGTGGGTGTCCATGGTGGTGCCCCATCTATATAGTCTGGTAAGGATTCATGGTAAGGTTGCATCCTCACACTCTAAGGAGTTAGTTAGTCTCACTTAGAGCAGACTGACTCTTGTGGTGAGAGTAGCAGGAGGCCTGAAATTCACTAAGGGCTAACCTTGTGTGTGGGGGATTTAAACATTGTAACACTTGTAACACTTAGCTCGGGGGTGAGTAGCTCGAGGGTGAGCAAAGATATCCACCACAAGTGCAAACATCCACTGAATCCGACTAGATTATATGTATCCAGATGAGTCGAGTTAGAGTCTAGTGTATTGTTTGAGAAGTCATAACATGATTGGATGATATATGTACTGCTTGGATTGTGTAATAGCATGTGACCACTTGATGTATGGTTTCTACTCTAGCTTACCCTGTTTGTTTGTTTGATTGTCTTGTATGTGGTTCTTCTTCTTTTGCGATGATCATCAACTTGTTGATGTGAGCATATGCGAGAGGCACTCGAGGTCAACCGGGAAGAGATGATTCCACTGCATAGTCTTCTTGGGTTGGACATCATGTTTTGTTTGGGCTTTTCGTTAGGGCTTTTTGTTAGGGCTATGGCCCATGTATTGCTTTACTCTTTAATACTCTATCATCTACTGTTAGTCTTTGGTTCTTGTATTCTGTTATGTTTTGGCATTGTGGTGTGCCTCGAATATTGTAAGGAGTAAGGTTTAAACTCCTGGACCGCATTTCTATATTATTCAGTGTGATGCTTCCTTTAATTATGTTTATTAGTTAAATGGGACGTTACACTCTTTTCTATTCAATCTATAAATATCCCATATGTGCATGGGAAAAATACATACTTAACAAACACTATAACTCATACAGGAGTGTTGTCTTCTACCTTATACTATTTTTGAAAATAGTGGTGTTTATTAGGTTTAGATATCCCTCACCGCACTCGATCAATCTAATGAGTTGTTGTATTTTATGGGAGAAGCGCATATCATTTTGTTTTGTTTTGTACAATGAAGAGGTTTTCTCTCTAATGACAACACTATGTGTGTCTCAACCCAAACTATTTTCACTCGTTACTTCATTTATAATTCTTTTTCTATATTGTTATTATTATTATTATTATTTGCTATTTGATTTTATGAATATTTTGTTATCAATATATTTATATCGTATTCTTATTATTATATTAGTATTATTATTTATTTTGATTAATATTTTCCTAACATTCTTAGAGATGAAAATTATTTTTAGTTTACTTCACTCATCATTATTTCTTTTATTGCAAAAGCTAAATATAATGTTATATATGGGTAAAATTTATTTTTCTGTTAGTAACAAAAAAATAATAATTTGGCTTCATTGAAATATGATTATATTTTTTTTGTAATATATAGACGTACTAATTAATATTGTTATGATGTTTTGATAAATGTGCAATATGTGATAAATTTAAGATGAATTTGACATCTTGCTTTGATTTAAATGAATTTATGTACAAATCATTCCAACTTGTTTCAGCAATTCCCATGATCACATGACATCACTAATTATTCTCATCTGAGTTCATATTATTTTATTTATTCATAAAAAGTATTATTTTTTTAGTTTTAGTAATTAAGGTGATTATAACTAATATATATTTTTATTTTATAATGTGTTTATAATTAAAGTGATTATAACTAATATATAAGGTGAATATAAATGATATATTTTTACTTTAATTTATATAATTGATAACTAATTCATTAAATTTAAAATTTATATAATGCAAAGTGATTAGTTATTTATTTATTTATTACGATATATATATAGAGAGAGATTTGATGCTATTTCTTCTAATCTACTAAATGCAATGTTCTTTACGTGGCTTAACCAACTATTTCCAGAAACGTTCGCACATTAGCCCTAAAACTACCAAAATAACTAAACATATCATTCAAGTAATATTTCTTTTTTCAAAATTTAGACTAATTTGATCCATATCTTTTCATAGATTTATCTAAATTTTATTTAGTTCAGAAACTAATGTAACATTATACAAACAAGAATTAAAATGGTAGGTTGCTCATTTTTTTTCAATAGTTCCGATAATAAATTTCGAAAGAGGTCAAAAAGATGTACTATTGTTTTTATTGAGTTGGCCAAAATTTGAGTAGAGGTGATTACATTTCATTGAAATTATGCAAGCCTATAACACTTTATTATTATTCTGTAATATTCAAACTATATCTTGCTGTCAAAATTGAAAAGGGAAACCATCTATCGGTCACCTTCAAGCTATAAACCAAAAGTACACCTTCCAGATATAAACCAAAGTTGTTCTCGTTTGTGCCACGCACCAATGATAATTCGGAGTCAAGTATTCCTGAATGTTTTCTCCCAGTGTGATCTTTCAGAAAATGTTCTTCGGGCTGAGTGGAGGAATCCTTGGGCAAACAGATCATGTTAACTCAAAACAGCAGTATTTTTTCCCTTCCAAACTAATCTTCATGAAAATGATGTTTCCTCCTTCTGCAGCGATTAACATACCAAGTGGCGTGCTGCTGTAAGCCCATGCCAATGAGGACCTTGAGGCTTGTAAGCATAACATAGGTCATTGCTGAAAAAAGCAGAATCCAGAAAAGCCTCCATGGAAGGGGATTGTTAGGAAGGTTTGCAGAATATACCGGAGTCAGAACTCGTATAACCTAAGAACCAGTTATAAAAGGAAAATGTGCACAGATGATGAATCGGTAAACTAAAAAACAGAGAAACCAAATGGACATTAAAAATCTTATATGCTTACCACGCATGCTGGGGCAAGGGGAACAAAAGTCAGGTTTTTCTTTGCGCCCTCAGTTTGCATATTTAGAGTCTACAAAATGGAGCAGTCAAATGTCAGGCGTATATTCTTTGGAAAGCTCCACCAAAGAAAAGGAACAAAATGTAAACGCAATTTGATTGTCATAATATGACTCAGTTATTCATCACTCTTATCAAAGTAATAAGTAGATCTCTCAAGTATTTGGTGAAGACCAAATTTGTTTTAGAGAAAGTGAACTACATTGTTGTAACAAAATAGCGTAGCCTTTTCCCATCAAAGCATATCTTCCAGCAAAGGATTTCGAAAGGCATTTATGGTACAATCATAGAGAGTCTTCGTGCACTCAATTGTGTTGCTCATAAATTCACTAAAGTTTTCAGCTTTAAGTTGAGATTCGAATGAAAATATAACAATTTGTTACTAAAGGGGTTCCAGTTTTTCACACCTTAGCAGTAACCAACCAGCATACTGTATAAATAATGTCCACAAAAATCAAATCAGAATACCTGTTTACATAGGTCTTCGAGGAACTCAGAGTATGCGATGGGCTTAATGTCATTGAACTTAGCAATGAATGAATGCTTGATAATATCAATAACCATTTCACATACATAAACCAAGAGGATATTCTGCACCATCCAAAATATGTTTCAGAAACAGGATTAAAACATGTTTCATTAATATTATGAGGTAAAATATTTCCAAACTTACAATAAGAAAACTTTGAAACCAGGGACCCTCTGCCTCCAGAATATTTTGAGCCAAGACGAACAAGATAAATGATGAAATGTGGAATCTCTCTACGGAATCTGTTTGTCATCATAAGTAAATGGAGGAAATAAAACACAGTAAGAGTTTGCAGGAAAAATGAGAAAAAAAAAAGTTTTAAATAATGCAATTGTCAAATGCAGAACAAATATCCTTACTCTTGCTCATTTCAGTAAAAAAGAATTGGATAAAGAATTTTACGCAGCCAAGATTAGATATACATACATTGTATAGAAACTTACACTAACAACTTTTACAAAATTAGTTTACTAACGAGCTATTTGGTCCATAGGGTGGGGGTATACAATCCTCCTTGACAGGCGAAAAAAATTGGAGAAGTTTTTAACCTTTCATTTTCATTTCCCTTCTCTCCAAACTTCTGATCCAAACATTAGCTTTTATTAAAATCCCTCTCCTCTCCTCTCCACCCACCAAACAGTAAAAATATTGCAAAACCTACATACGAATTATATCACTTTTAATGTATAAAGTAGATCAAATCCCCAGAAAATAACAAAAAATATAATCATAGTCATTGCTATTGCAGAAAATTGCAAAGGAGCACAAGGGCGGAAAAAAATTGAGGTCGATGGGTGTAAGTAACAGAGACAAGATTTTTATAGCTATATATCTATTATAATTTTAAGTAACCAATAGGATGCCTTAAAGTTATGGATTTTAATAGTATAATTGAATTTCTATAATTCAAAAAAGAATTCGTCATATTACATTTTAAAGAAAATTCATACATTTTTCCCACGTTCAAGTATGATTTTAAACCTGCTAGTGTAAACATTTGAATAAGGTGCTGATGTACCAAATGGTAATCCTTGTCTAAATTCAAACTAAAAAGAACTCAAAAGACAGACAAACAAGTTTATGCATATACCATGTTCGGTGCAGGGGAATCACAACTAATTCTGTATTGTGCAAAAGACTGAAAAGGCATTTCCATAATTCCCTAACTGCTAGGTACTAGCAAAAGATTCCATATACCTCAAGTATAAATTATATGAAAGGGAAAATGTGCCTTTAGTCCATGTGCTTTTGAACAAACTTGGTTTGATCCCTATACTTTCAAATATATGAATTATTCCTCAAAATTCAGAAAAATGTAAATTTAATCTCTCTTCCAACTTTGGGGGTGTAAACAGCAAGCACCCTCTCAATACTAAATTTAAGTATCAAAAACCAGTTCGCATATTCTTAAAAGATAGAGGAAAACTTCATTGATTTGAGAGTACATAGACTAAAACCAGTTTTGGAAAAAATATATGGACTAATACATTTATTCTAAAATTAAAGTTCATTGCTGTTATGAATTTTCATTTTAATTCAAAAGACATTGCATTATTGTTCTGAATAATAAAATATCCATATCAAATGCATCAATCTACTAAAAGAAAAAAGCTGTTTCCTTAACATAATTATGTAGGGGTACGAAGTCAAAGAAGGCATAAAAGGGATACATGTAAACCCTATAGATTGAGATACTACCATTCAAAATAAAAGGCACTCGCTTTAAAATTCAAACATCAAAACAATTATACAGCATATAACCCTAAACAAATCAACTAATGTCAAAACTAGCACGAATAATATTCTGAAAATGAGACCATACAGGGCTGCTTCCACATTTGAATGAAGGAGTAAATAACCGCATACCAAGTAAGCTGAAATCCAGAAAAGAAAAAACCCATCATGGGAAAGATAACATACCAAAGTAAACTAAACTGTGAACATTATCCATGCTGTACCGCTTGAACACATTACTTTTGATCTCAGCAAAATTATTTGACACCAGCAATGCCAACAGAGCATTGTTGTGAGCAACTATACATGTTGATAAAGTGATTGCCTGAGCTAATAAGATAAAAGAATGAACAAGTAAGACTAGTCAAGGAATCAAATCACCGACTGTGTTATTTCTTAATTTGCCTTCGCAGAAGATAAAAGGTAATCAAACAAATGGGGGGGGGGGGGAAATACAAAGATGAAGGATATTTGAAGCAACCACAGCTAAAGCTTGGTCAGAAACAAATCTCCAAATCCAGAATCTAATGCTTTCTTGGGGGCAATTCGCAAGTCCTTCGGCAGAAAGAAATAACGTTTGCAACACATCCCCATTAAAACTTTGACATAGTTTATCAAATATCTGCAAAAGTTGGAAGATCAGTTACAAATTAACAGTATAAGTAACATTTTGAGCATTATGAGTCAACCTTATGCATTCAATCCGTAACTTAAAACAATAAGATATAACATTATGCTTCAATACCAGAAGGCTACTGAATACCCGTATGCATGTTTTGAAAAGCTATTACAAAATCATTCACACAGCATTCATCCTACTTCTTTCATCACATTTTCATTATCTAGTCTAGCCCAATACAACTCTGCTATTTAAGGAGATAGTAAAATTTCCAAATACAGAAATATTTTATCTCATCTGATGTCAGAGTTTCACGGTACAGAAATTAATTACAAACCAAAATTTTATCCTTCCATATTCTTTGAAATTCCTTAATTTGTCACCACAAGATCTTGCTTGCATAAACCCTATAAATAAAATTTTATTAGAATGTACTGAGACTTTTACACTTTCATCCAATCATGAATTGCTGCATAGGATAAAAAATTATTTACTTCAGAAACAATTACTTGAAAGGTCATATCCTATCTAGGGTGTTTTTTAATCAGTTGATAGTCTAAAAATTATATCCTGATAATGAATAAAAATTAAACTTAACAACACATAAATATTCACGTTGGTTGATATCTGGCAGTTTGGAGAGCTAATTATTCACCATAATCCAGACTAATAAATTTATGCTCACCTCTAAAACATTGTAGACCACATACAGCTTTATTGTTCCTTGACCACGGATCATATGATATATTAAGCTGATATCTGTTGCAGCACATTTGAAAAGATTAACAAAACATAATTAGCATAATATTAAACTTGAACAATACAAAAAAGAAATGATATTACATATACTCATGGAAGCAGAAAACCACTTTACCTGTCCGCTGCAAAAGAACCACTCCACAGGTCATAATGAGAAAACATCCAAAATCTGAAATTTCCATTGTTGACAGCCTCTTGAACTGCCTGTCATACGCATGATTAGTCCACATTGTAATACTACAAACCATGATATACTTGCACAAATTTTAAAACATGAGTTGAACTAAAAAGGATAACACAAAGTCAAAGCACAAGATCATGTAGATTCTGTATTAGGGAGAGATTGGTCAAACTTATTCAGCTAAGTTTGAATCAGGGACTTACAGAACCCAGATACAAATTAGCAACTAAGACCCATATCAGAGTGTCAGCTGAACTTACTGCTAATTTGGAAGTTTGTTCTGGCATTCAAAGATTTATGACAATATTTGAAGCACTCTAAGATTGTAGTACTAGATGTGCACTGCTCTGTGCTTACATCAGAAATCTAAACTAAGGAAACAGGTGTTGTAAGATTAATCTATCACTGCCCACATGCATTGCCGACCAAAATTTTATTACAAGGGAAAGAATTAAAGAAACGTGGCTAACCTTGTCTTTAGAATCCTCCAAATGGCCGTCATGATCCTTGCTGGCATAACAGTTAATAATGAAAGAAATGAATCGAAGCAGACAAAGAAGCCAACATCTATAAGCTGCAATTGCGTTCCACGTTCAAGATACAAAACAAATGTAGAATGCCTCAATAGAAATATACAACTATAGGTGTCTACTATAAATTAGGTGGAAGGTTTAGTTTTGCTTTACTTTCCCAAAAAACCTATGAACTTATACGGTTATTTTGAAAGTAAATACAAGCAGCTCAACCAGAAGTACATATCCATAGATAACATCACAAAACTATAACCAGAGTTCTTATATTTCTTTCTCCTTTTTTATAAAGAAAGGATGTATACCAATTCACATCTCCAGGGCAGGCGGAAGATAGTATCATAAACTCTTTCTCTTTCATTTTCATTCCCAAGAGTTGTTGTGCTCCGTAAAGAATTTCCATTGTACATTTCCTCCAAAAAGTATGTTACAGGAGACTTTTCCACTGAAAATACGTCTGACAACAAAACACATCACCACAAGATTAATTTGGCAGAAAATTAGAAAACATGGCACAGGTAAAATAAAAATGACAGGCTAAGAAAATCTGGCAACATATCACCTCAGATAAAAAGAACTACACAAGACCGTTTACCTAGTTCTCATCTATAAATTAGCAGCTTGAGCCTAATAAGAAAACAGATGAAACTTTTATTGTTGACCAAACTGCTCATCTTTTTCAGTGTCAGCAAGCTTTAAAAAATATTGTCCGGCTCTGCAATTTCAGCTATAATATTAATGATTTTTGGATCTCCGGAACTGCAAATGTTGTCACACTTGTCTGGAATTTACTACACTGGTAAAATTTTAGGTTTCTATTACTGGAATTGACGCCGCATCTGTCCTTAATTTTCTGAAGAGTCAGTGTTTACAGCAAAACCTAACTTAAAACCTAGATGTATGGATTATTCAGTCAAAGTTTCCAGTATGCAATTAGCCATGCCACCAATTCCATAATAAGTGGGGGACACAGAACCAACCCCACGTCTATTTTTCCAGTCATTTCCCCTTCGAAGCCGATGCATAATTTTGTTGCAACACATTTGTTAGCATTTTTTGTAGGGTCAATTTTTCGATAAATCATTGCAATTATAATCATAAGATGCAATATGATGCATGCAGTGTAAGGGCCATTGTACCACTCACAATTCGGATCTTCCGCCATGAGACGCTTCCAGTCCAACGACTCCACCGTCTCCAATTTTGTAGCCACATTCCTATCAGGCTCGTTCGTCGGTTTCTCCGCTTGACTCGCCTTCACACCACCCTCCTCCTTCTCATCGCGCACCACCGAAGCCGGAAAATCATCGGAACTCCCACAACTCACGTTCCTCTGCCTCAATATCCCAAAATTAAACCCCTCGATGCCACCACGCACCGCCGTCGGTTCCTCACTCTCTGCCTCACGCGCCTCCGCAACCGCGCACACACTCTCCTCTCTCACCTCCTCGTAAACGACGCTCCCTCCGCCAGCGCTGTACCTATTAGCGTCGAGCTCGAATCCGTTGCAGGCTCCTCCGTTTTCCAGAGGCGCCATATGCGGATCGACGGAATCCGCGCAATCAAGAAGCTTCTTCTTGCGCTTGGAAGCACGGTGCCTGCGCTTCCTGCGATTGTGTTCGTTTGGTTCCGATTCGTCATCGACGCTGAGAACCTCGAAGGAAATTTTTCTGCTGCCGTTTCGCAGCGCCATGGCAGAACAATATGGGATTCGCAAATCGAAGATTGCGAATGAGGAAAATGATTATTGGTTGTCTACATGTCACGAACTGGCTGGTGAAATTGTGGTGTTGGCGTGGCGTGATTGATTCGTCTCTGCAAAAAGTGCAAACCACTGTCTTTCTTTGTTTCTTGTAGGAGTCCAGCTTTTGTTCGCGCTCTCATCTCACTGCGCCACTGCTTCTCTTATTCACCACCCTATCACCGGCAGTTATTGTTTTCATTCACAGATGTATTCATTTTAATTTTTTTATTATTACTTTTATTCCTTACTGAAAAAAAAATACTTCAATTTATATTTATTTATGTCACAACAAATAAAAAAATACTCGTATGTTACCCTTTTGTAACGGTTCTTTCTTTACATTCATTTTATTACTTTATCCAAATGTTTTGATTTTTTTTTTTACTGCAATAACTCTTATATTAACTAAATTTTTAATTATATTAATTTTTTTTTATCATAAAGAGAAAAAATCGACCGTAGTAATAAGGTTCCCATTTATGTAGTATTGACATTTTTAATTCAATTAATAACTTATAATAGATGATAATATGTTATGTGTGTTCTATTGTTACAAATGCGCAAACCGATTTAGTTAAAAAAAATGTATAAAATAAATTTGTACCAATTTGTAGCGTTGAAACAAAAAATTAAAAATATAATTTTAAATTTATAAAACAAAAAAAACAAACAGAAGGTAAAAATTAATAATATATTAATGTTAGTTTTTCTTCTAAATACTAAACAGGTATTTAAATATTTAATAAATTATAAACAAAATTAATTCAACTAATTTATTGTACTATATGTCCGAATATTTATTTATATCCTAACTAAATTATTTGTTAGGAACTCCATTATTATATAGCTTTGGTAAGCCTTTCCCTCATAAGAAAACGAAAAGGTAAATTTGATTACACTGAAAACTGTAGGCCAAAACTATGTTTCACCCATATTTATTTTAAACAATCCCACATAATGAAGGTGGTCCAAAGTGTTAATCATAAAATAAACACTTAGTTGGCAAAATAAATTATAGAGACTTTTTTTATTAAGTTTTCAACCAATATCTTCTTTGATTATTTTTTTAATACATGTTTGTACCATTTCCAAATATTTATAATTTTTTAATCAGTGTTTTATAAACACTGTATGATAAAATCTATTTTATCAAATTTTATCTTATCTCTTTAGTTTGATTTTAGTTGAAACCAATAAATTGACAATTTCTTTTGACTTTGTTTTTTTATTTATGATGTGATTTTCTACTAATACCAATTAGAATTTTGACGATAATAATGAGCTATTTTCTTATCAACATAAATTAACAGTTATTTTTTAGTTACCATAACTTATTTTTCGATTGAAATGATTAAAAGTATTTCGGTTAACAGTTGTTAATTCTTTTAAGACTATAGGTAAAACTTTTTTTTTATGAAATATTAGCCAAATTTCTTCGAATTTGAAGTCTATACATTCTCTGTCATCTCAGCTAATAATATTTTGGTGGATATTCAATAAAATTCTTAATAAAGACATTTAAATATACAAATCAGCTAAAAATTATTTTATCTTAAATAATGATCTCCAGTTTTAATCCTGATTTTACAGTTATATCAAATATTTAATAGAGTTATTCACTGTCTTATTTTATTTAAATAGAATTGCCTGTAAAGTTACTTTTATTCTCTATATAAAAATAAGTATTCTCCGCATTTAAGTATTTTTAATAACTATAGAAGTTAAATGGGCTTTTAAAGCAATAAATGTATTAACGGAAACGCTCAAGAAGCTACAAGTTTTGAATTTATTTATTTTGTATGTTAATTGTGGCATTTAATTTTATTAAATGTACGGGTAAGTGTCAAATTCAAACATTTAATGGGTATGCAACAATAAGTTACTTCCATTAACTTTAGGCTAAAGTTTTATTTCTAAACTTTAATAATAGTAAATATGCTATTACAGAAAAAAAAATAAGTTGACTATTATTATTTTTACTGAAACAAACAAAGTAAGTAATTTAAAAAAAAATTAGAAAGAAAGAATACCACTCAATTAAAAAAATTAAATGGCTAAAACCTCACAAAGCTACACAAAGCATTTAAATATAGAACTTTAAAACAAAGTTATATATATATATATAATATAATATAATATAATATAATATAATATAATATAATATAATATAATATAATATAATATAATATAATATAATATAATATAATATAATATAATATGTAACATCTCATTTAAATAATAACCTTAATTAAATGAAATGCCACACATTATAACATAAGAGGTGAAGTCATGGAATATAACATCACTCTTTACAAATAACCAAGGTATCAAAAATGAAATACTAAGACACACCACGATGCCAAAACAAAACGGAGTACAAGGATCAATAATATTCAAAATAATTGCCTAAGAGGCAGACAAATACATGGGCTACAGCCCTAAAGAAAACTTGGACAGTGGAATCCAACCCAAAGCTAACAGCGGAGTCTCCATCACCTTGATGACCACGAGGAGTTCTCACATCTGCTCCCATCAATAAATTGATGATCATCGCAAAAGAGATAATCACACACACATAACATACAACAAGCAGAAAGGGTAAGCTAGAGTAGAGGAACATTTAATCATACAATTGTATACATTTTCATAGTCCAAGATACCTACATCAATCAATCATGTGATAACTCGCAAACAATACATTAAGACACAAACTCGACTTATCCAGATACATATAATTAGCCAGATTCACCGTATGCTTGCACTTGTGGTGGCCTCTACTGCTCTATAGAGCCAATTGCTAATGGGTTTCATCCTACCACTCACAAGGTTAGCCTTAAAATATCTAAGGCCTCATGCTACTCTCACCACTTGAGTCAGTACGCTCTACGTGAGACTAACTGACTCTTTAGAGTGTCAGGATGCAATCCTTACCTTGAATCCTTACTAAATTATATAATGAGGCACCATCACAAACTTCATGGAATTACGTCCTAAGTATGAGGCACCACCATGAACTCCCACTAACAGGGGTCATGGAATTACGTCCTAACCATAAGGCACCACCACACAACCATTGTGGAATTACGTCCTGACCAATAAGACACCACCATGAGATCTTACCTAGAGATTCATGGAATTACGTCCTAACCAATGAGGCACCACCACGAAACTATCGTGGAATTACGTCCTGACCACACCAACATCATGTTCCATCAACCAATATAAAATCATTAATCATACCAATTCCATGTCAATTTTTTTAACCAACCATCCCATACATGTTATATGCTAAGATCATGCCAAACTCATCAAGTTAGCCCATACAATCGGAGATTTCACGCATATTCACATACCTCATACTTTAAATAAAGCAAATCATCCAATCATACGACCAATAACAATTATGGGAGAAAACAATGTGGTCTGCGTCAGGTCTTGCTCAAGCTAGGAGTCCTCGCTCAGGCGAGAGAAGTGATCTTGCTCAAGCTGTAGGCTCTCGCTTAGGCGAGACCGCGAACAGAGGCCCTGGGAGGTTTTACGAACGCTCACTTAAGCGAGGCCATCTCGCCTTAGTGAGATGGTCTTTCGCTCAAAACTCAGTTTTCCCGCCTGAGCGGGCGCTCGAGCAAAACCCCTGGGCGAGCTTCTACTACTCTCGCCTAGGCGAGACGAGCTCGCTTGGACAAAATTAGCAGTTCTCCCTCACTGTTCCACACATGCAAAGCTAGATATTCATCCAAAACAACAACCAATGCAAACTCATTTCATCCTGAACACCACACAAGCACCAAAAATGTAAAACATAACAAAATATAGGCAAGATGAACTTAAAATACAAAACCTAGCATCCCTTACCTGGAAAAAGCTAGCAGAATACCCCGACACCCAAGCTAGTGAGTACGATCGACCTCGGAGTAGATTCACGAGCTGTAAAAATAGCATAACAGATTCAAAATGGGTTACCATGGTGAACCCTAGTTAGAATCATGATGACAGAGCTGAAAATGAAGAAGGTACGATGGGAGATCGACTTATGAGTACGAGAACGAGGTTGAACTTGCTTGACACAGAACAACGACAAACCGTAGTAGAGCTTTTGTGAGGAATCAAGGAGAGTGTTTGAGAAGGGGCTGTTTTCAAAATGAGCTGAAATGAGAGGGGTTAGGGCTGTTTAGGATCTTGGATACCCTATGGGCCAGCTTGAGACCCAACTGATTGGGGTAGCCCTTAAACTTTAGGGCAAAAATATAAGTGGGTCTTACATATATATATATATATATATATATATATATATATATATATATATATATATATTGTTCCTGCAGAGAACAAACAAGATATATGTCAGACACAAGTATTATCTTATCTTGGTCTGCCATCTCCTTAGTAGGCCTCTTCCCGGCTGATATATATTGTCTATAGGTATCTCGGAGTGGTCGGTTTGGACCCGGGGGTTACCTGCAGAAGGGATTTCGAAGCTCAAGTCAGCAAAATCTCTCAAAAAGTCAAATCTGGTGATTAGGGAAGTAATGAATGCGTACCTTTAATTCGTGGGGTCCATACGTATTTATAGATTATTAATTATGTCTGGCCATGTCATGGGTTGGGCCCTTGTTTGGGCTGTAGGTGGGCCTGGGCCCTAGCCCATGCCCTTAGTTTGATTATTGTGGGCTGGTGAATCTTATTGGAACGTTCTATTTTTTGCCAAGTCCTTGGTTGTTTTCGTGGAGTTGTCGGCCTAGGTCGGTTACCCTTTAACGGCTTAGGCCGCTATTATTGTTTTTGGCTTATTTTATCAATGTCGCTTCTTAGTGGTTTAGTCCGGATACCTTAGCATGTATATGGTAATTGCTATTATTCGGCTTAAGCCGACTAGGTGTGATATATATATATATATATATATATATATATATATATATATATATATAATATTTATGATTACAAATACAAATGTTTAATAATAAAAATTATAAATAAATTTCGTTTTCTCTTACATACATTTATCCATATTTGCTAGTATTACATGTTACAACATATCTTTAAAACACTAATATAAAGAAAATAAAAAATTGTACGCCCATGGCGGAACATAGGTTTGACAGGGAGGCACGACTCTCCATTGATTTTTTTTACTTTATTTTTTATATATTTAAAAAATATTATTTATATATTATTATTTATTTATATTAATCTCAATAATTTTTATTTTATTTTATTTTTTATATATTTTAAAAAATATATTTATATATTATTACTTTATTTTATATATTATTACTTTATTTATATTAATTTAATTTGAAAAAGCTTTTTTAAAATTTAAAAATTAATTTTTTTCTCTGTTATAATTTCTTATACTTTTTCATTTGATTTCTCTCTTTTTCATGCCTTCGTCTCTTTCTCTCCTCTTATTTTCATCTCAATTTTCACCATTAATTCCTTATTATTTTCAAAATCAAATTGTACTATGGCAAAATTGAGGAGTTAAGGAACATTTTGGATCGAACAATTTCTTTTTTTGAGTAAGTTCATTTTTTATCCTTTTTTTTGAAGCAATATGTTTTTCTCTTGTATGTGACTTTTCTACGTTCTAGTCATATTTATATCTTTTAGAGATCATGAAATCATGCTCTAATTATTGATCAAACTCTTCTTTGTGTAGATAGAACTATTTTAGGCTTTGGAGTTGTGTAAGGGAATAGCAAGATTATGAATCTACTCTAAGGTAAGGGAAGCTAATCATTTAGAAGTTATTAGTTTTTTTAAAATATTGAGTCTTGCTTTTAAGATTTAATATTGTTTGTTCTTCTAGTAAATGTCATGATGAGTTACAGGTTGCTAAGTTAGATGAAATTGCATATTTGTTAGAAATTGATGAGCTTGAAAATGGTAAAGAGACAAATCAAATTGGTACTTTAAAACAAGTTGGGGATACCCGTTGGAGCTCCCATTTCTCTTCTATTTGTAGCTTGATCAATATGTATGATGCAACTTGTTTAGTTCTAGAAAAAAATATTGTTGATGGATTTACTTATTCACAACGTAGTGATGCTGATAATGCTTACAAAAGCTTGACCTCATTTGAGTTTATACTGATCTTGTATTTGATGAGAGAAATTATGGGGATAATAGATGTTCTTTGTCAAGCATTACAGCAACAATCTCAGGATATATCTAATGTTATGCATCTAGTTTGTTCTACAAAAGGACTTATTCAAAACTTGAGAAAAAAATGGTTAGGATAAGTTATTAAAAAATGTGACTTCTTTTTGTGAAAAACATGACATTGAGGTGCCTAATTTTGGGGCTTCTTATGTAGCAAGGCAAGGACGCTCTCGTCACCAAAAAATCATATTATAGTGGAGCATTATTTCAAAGTTGAAATACTCTTTGTTACCATTGATAATCAATTACAAGAGTTAAATTGTAGATTTAATGACCAAGTAATGGAGTTATTAATTCTAAGCTCTGCTTTGGATCCTAAGGATGCTTATAAAGCTTTTAATATTGATAAAATTTGCACTCTTGTAGAAAAATATTATCCCATGGATTTCGATGAGCAAGAGAAGATTAATTTGAATTTTCAACTTCAACATTTCATTATTGATGCTCGTCAAGATTCAAATTTGAAGAATTTATCAACAATGCAAGAGTTATGTACATGTTTGGCAACAACAAAAAA
>Ga0214545_1007781_pt1 | contig 17618 bp, 7 predicted proteins | sample CNSS4metaG_FD_160064 | JGI IMG/M metagenome (GOLD analysis project Ga0214545, IMG submission 160064) | Root nodule microbial communities from cowpea collected in UCLA plant growth center, Los Angeles, California, USA - CNSS4 | ecosystem: Host-associated > Plants > Roots > Nodule | place: USA... | reverse complement strand
ATATATATATATTATCATTGAGTTAGGAAAGCTATACTAAGAATAACAAGTGTACTTTTTTTTACTGTGAAATTAAGCAAAACCCTACTTTTAATTTGAAAAGTAACATCTAAAACATCAGCTTCGACCATGTTGGTGTTCATCTCGGATTAAACTGTGTTGTTTGTTTAGTTTGCAGTTGGTACAGCAAACACAGCACATGCACTCTCCTTCTTCTATATATCATCTCCACCTCCACTCCTAAACGCACACACCGCATCTTCAACCCATCACAATGAAGATAATGGTAGCCGTCAAGCGAGTCGTCGATTACGCCGTCAAAATCAGGGTCAAGCCCGACAAGGTAAGAAACTCACTCACAAGCTCACCTTTTTTTTTTCTTTCCGCTCCCAATTTGGCTCAACACGACGCCGCTTTGCAGACGGGGGTGGTGACCCAGAACGTGAAAATGTCGATGAACCCCTTCTGCGAGATTGCCCTGGAAGAGGCCCTTCGCATCAGAGAGTCTGGCTTGGCCTCCGAGGTTGTCGCTGTCAGCATCGGACCCTCTCAATGCGTAGATACTCTCCGAACGGGTCTTGCCATGGGAGCTAACAGAGGCATCCACGTCGAGTCCACTGCTTCCCTGTTCCCTCTTTCGGTTGCCAAAATCTTCAGAAAGCTCGTGGAGATTGAGAAGCCCGATCTTCTCATCCTTGGCAAGCAGGTATTACTACTACTGTTATCCTTTCCTTCTATTTGTGGAAATTCAGGTTTTTGTTTGTGCGGGTGTTCTGCAGATCAATTATTAGAGTAGAAATTGTTGTTTCAACTTGTGTTGTTCTCTATAAAGTGTTCTTGCTATTTTTTTTTACAGGCTATCGATGATGATTGCAATCAGACAGGGCAGATGGTAGCAGGACTCCTCAACTGGCCTCAAGGGACTTTTGCTTCAAAGGTTAGCGTTGTCCATTTCATCATCTGCATAATTAGTAAACAATGTCTTCATGACTATCTGTGATGTGCTAAGTTACTTGTCATTTTAATGCACTGTAATCAGATTATTTTACTGTTTCTGTCCTCCATTCTTCCCAATTTGGTCAAAGCTAAATGTTTTTCTTTGAACATCAAATGGGTTCCTTCAAATGCAGTGACGTTGGTTGGGTTTTCTCATTTTTTTTTCCTACTATTTATCACTGCCCTGCCCATCTAGAATAGGATTATTGATGCCTTTGTGAAGTCATTAGGCGTTAGTCATAGGACTTCCTTTCTTCATTTTATTTTAGGATGGGTATATACATGACATGTTAAGTTGGGTATGTGTACATGACAAACCAACCGCTAATAGCATGCTTGGTTCTGTCGCCACCCCAGATAGTAGTGGTTTGTGGGAAAGCTCCAACGTTTTAGAACGAAGAACTTAGTAGTAGCTTTTCCACAAACCATGGTTTGGGGATTTTCAAAGCCTAAATCTAAGATGTTATCTCCGGTTATTATAGAAAATTTATCAAATCTTATGCATTACTTGTTGCACCCTTGACTAATTTGCTCAAGAAGGATAAACTTTTATGGGGAGCAGAGCAAACGAAGCCTTCTCCTTGCTCAAGCATGCTATTACCAAGGCACTAGTCTTAGTTTTACCTGATTTTTCAGAACCATTCACTTTGGAAACCGATGCCTCAGGGTGGGTATAGGTGCTGTCCTGAGTCAACAACAACATCCTATTGCTTATTTTTCATTAAGACTGATAAAAAAAGCCTCAGATCTCTCACGAACAACGATGTCATACACTTGAACAATAGAATTGATTGCACAAATTGATTGGGAATGACTTCACCATTGAGTATAAACCTGGAAAAGAGTGGAAAAGAGAACGTGGTTGTTGATTCTCTTTCTAGATCCTTCTTGATGGTACTATCTCATTCTCAACTCCAGCTACTTCCAGCTTCGAATCCATCTTCCCCTTTCCCTTCAAACAGCAAATGACATCAAACCTTTCCCTTCAAACAGCAAATGACATCAAACAAACACAGGCTAAGGGAAGCTCTTGCGTCAGACCTGCAATTGCATACAATTATGCAGATCTGTTTACAGAACACTCCTCCTAATCCACATTACTCAGTTTCAGATAAATTACTATATTGGATAGATTAGTTTTACCCAAGGGACATAATCTGGTGCATAAAGTTCTACAGAAGTTCCACAGTACATTGTTGGGTGGACACTCTGGTTTCACTAGAACATTGCAGAGAATCACAGCTCAAGTTTATTGGCATTGTATGCAAAAAGACATCAAGGAATTTGTGCAAAATTGTCTCATTTGCCAACAGGCCAAGCACAATACAACACTACCATCTGGATTGCTTCAACCATTACCCATTCCAACTCAAATATGGGAAGATGTGGCCATGGATTTCATCATTGGCCTCCCTTCTTCAAATGGGCATACTGTCATCATGGTGGTCATTGATATGCTTTCTAAATATGCTCATTTGGCAAGCTTGAAATCAGACTTTAGTAGTAAGCAGGGGGCTGGGTTATTTATGAGAACCATCGTAAAGTTACCTCTTCAATATTCTTGAATATTGATTGAACTTATCCTAGATTCCTTGTAAGATCAGACCTTGTGCCATCCTTTCACCTCAATTTTTCTATCAAAAGTAGTTTAGAATTTGGTCATTGTTGTTTCTTGTGTCAAACTGTTTGGTAACAAAAATTATTGATCAAGTTACTTAGCCACTGCTTTCAGAAAAAATCTCTTTATTTGGCACTTGATTTTCTTGGAAGGATACCCGGTCATTTGCTTGATTTGAATTAGAGTAATCAAGTTTTCATGTGGTAGAATTTATTAATTTTTCGTTATGTAGGCATATAGAACATGTTCTTTCTTCTGATTAAATTATTTTATAACTAACTGCTGCTTTCCAGTAGGTTGTCCTCGACAAAGAGAAACGGGTTGCCACAGTGGACAGAGAGGTTGATGATGGTATAGAAACTGTGCGTCTGAATTTACCAGCAGTAATAACGTGAGTGTCATATTCTTTTATGTTTTAAAAGAATGTTGTATCCACCCTATCTATATTTCTAAGAAGCCTTGCCTTTTTATACTTGCTCTCATCTGGGTTTATCTTTATCACATGGTGGTGACCTAAGACCCATTTATTTTCCATTTTCTTTTCATTTCTTTCACAACTAAATTTCAATTAATCAATTGGATCATGAAGCAACGTACAATCTTTTATAAACTAACTTCTCCCTAAATTCGTAAGAAAAGCTTTCTCTTTGACTAATATTATGGGTTTGTATGCATGTCATTGAAAAGAAGGAATATCATGTTAATTGTAAGGTTGTAGTTTTCGTTTTATTTTCTGTATTGTTTAGCATGGGAGTGTTTGAAATCACAACAAGTGTGGTATGAAATATTGTACCCTTTACCAAATTTCTGAATGCAAACATGAATTGTTTCTTGTTTAACATACAAAGTCACTGTGTCATCTTCAAATTTCCCTGGGATGCGCATCCTTATGACAACTATATCAAGTTTCGTGATTGTTCTTACAAGATTATCTCTTTTCTTCATGCAGCACCGATCTGAGATTGAATCAACCAAGGTATGCTACTCTTCCGAACATAATGAAAGCAAAGTCGAAACCCATAAAAAAATTCACTCCGGAGGAGTTGAATGTGGAAATAAAATCTGATTTGGAGATAGTTGAAGTGACAGAACCTCCCAAGAGAAAAGCAGGGGTTATTGTTTCATCTGTGGATGAGCTTATCGACAAACTAAAAAATGAGGCTAATGTCATTTGATTATTCTCTGTTTACCCCAGTTACTTCTCAATAAAAGATGAATAATCATGATCCGACATTCTTATATATTTCATCAAATAACACGATAAGTTAAAATAGTGTTCCTTTTTACTTTATTTATAGTAAAATTGAAATAGTTTGAATTGAATATAGAATCAACTATATGAAAAAGAAAATCACATTATATTATAGCAAGAGTTTCGGCAATAGTTATTTCCTTAACAAAAATCAACTTTTCGTGATTGGTAGTCATTTTCTATTAAAATATGAGAAACACTGGTGCCACTGTTAAATGCATTTTTGCATTTACATTATCCCAGAGATGAGCATCTAATCACAGGAAAAGAAATCCACAGTTTGATTTATAAATTGTAGTGTAATGTCAACTTGTTTCTGAACCACTAAAATTCAAAAATAATTTGTAAAATTGAAGAATTCAATCTAGTTAGTTCCACTATAGATTTTTTTTTCTTTTCAGAAATAATGTTTTGAAAGATATTATCTTAGTAAACTCCTAGTTATTCTGTTTTTCGCACTAATATGGATCACTATAGCAGTAGGGAATTCAGAATTCGGAGAACCAAATTCCCAACTATATTTCGTATCTTTGGCGACAAAAACACATGAAATTTAGTTTCTTGGGGTCGAATTTTGGAAGGTCTTTTTTTTTGTCGTACTATGTTATTTGAGGGGTGTCGAAAGTCCCATTTAATTAAAAATAAAGTTAATTTATAATATATATATATATATATATATAAATAAATTAAGTGCAAATCTAATTTTATAATTTAATTTTATAAAATTAAATTAGGTTTATAGTCTACAACATAATTTTAAAAAGTATGAGTTAGAGTTTATTGAAAATGGTTTAAGGGTTTTCGAGATTTAAAGTAAATTTAATAATGAAACATTTTTATTTATTAATAAAATAATTTGTTAAAATATATCATAATTTTGTTTTTTTACATTTGTTATGCAACATTGTCTATTAAATTGTCGGTACTAATTATATGATTAAGTATGTTTTTAGTTCTTTTAATGCAAAATTACAAATTGTCCATCTCCGAAATTTAGATAAATTTTTAAAAATTAATTGATATAGTCATTTTAATTTAATTATGTTTCTATACATTTTATGTTAATATTTGAGTTGTTTATTCCGTTTGACACATTCTCATTCCATAATGATAATGGTGGTAGAGGAGGAAGGAAAAAAGAAGAGATGAAAAGAAAGAAAACAAAGAAGTGGATGAGAAAGAAGATCTAATTATGATATTTATTGATGAATATTTACCGATGAATTTTAATTAATAATTATAAACTGCCATCGATAATTATTAAAAAATTCAAAAAACAAATATATTATGAACTAATTTTTTATGTATATATATTTTGTTTTTAAATAATTACCCATTTTTTTTATAGTGAAATACTTTGACCTTTCCTTCATGGTACTTTACTGGTCAATTACAATAGTTGTGGCCATTCCTTAAATTTGAAAGTTTTAAATGTTTAAGAAAGGAATAAAAAAGTTTTATAAGGTGGGGTCTTGTGAAAAGTATTTAGACAACGAAAAAATATTTCCATACTTAATTTGGTTATTCACCGCTAGGCATACAATCTTGTCTAATAGACGTCGATTTTTTTTTTCATATGTAAAAGATTTTGGAATAACAAATATATTAAAATTTAAGGAAATTAATTAATTAATTATATATATATATATATATATATATATATATATATTAATTAGGATCCTTCACATGTAATCCGTCTAAAAAGAAAAAAGAAAAACTTGTTCTTCTTTATTTATAATTTCTTTTGAAAAGTGATTATACATTAGCAATCAATTTTTTAATGTTAAATTAAAATATAATTTAAAATATTTAATAAAAATGTAGTTAGACGTTGGTATGGAATTAGAAGTTAACACCACTTAAAAAGAAAAGATACGTTAAAGCTGTATACTGTTGTAAAGGGACATGGTTTTTCAGGTTGGTTCATCGTACTTTTAGCATTTCTATTTTTATCTTATATCTATTTACAGTTTCATAAATTATTATTTTATTATAGCATTCATTAAGTATTTATTTTTATTATGTGAATGTAATAATATTGTATTATAAAAAGAAATTATGAACGACAAAAAGTTATGTTTCATTCCTCTGCATTTCAAAGGACATTTCCAAACACACGGTAATGCTACAAACTTTTACTTCAACACAAACACGATCTGATTTTTAAAAGGAATACTTGAGAGGATTGGAAAGCAGCAAACTTTGTTGGTTTTACAGAAAAGTGTTTATCCAAAAAAAACATAGAAACCTAGCTTCATGACTTCCATGTTCTGTTCTCTTCCCAATTCCTGTTAAATTGACTACATTCTGCATTCTGGGTCTGCAGAACTGCACTGTGATTTATCTGTGCTCTTCATGCAAACCACTTGGTCACGTTCTTTGCCCCATAACAGAAAGTAAAGACCAATTATGACAATGAGTGAACCTATGATGCTGAACATCCATCACAAACAAATTTCAGAAATGTATTAGTTAATTTCTCATTCCATCTACTGCATGTTCTACCTTAGGTAAGTGTCGCATGCTTTAAATCATGGATAATGTGATCAAGATCCTTATATCCTAATAACAAAACTGCTATAAATTAACTAAATATTCACTATTTTTAGGATAAAGAAAAAACGATCATGTTAAAACCAGCTTTAGCAGAATTGCATTCTTTTGTAAATTTTGAAAGGCATCGGTTATTACCTTCCCAAATAAAGTTTCTCACCAAAGACAAAGTAGGCTAGAATTGCCACCAATATAGTAGAAAGAGGGTTGAACATTGTGACAAAAACTGGTCCTCTTTTCTCAGTGCACCATAGTTGAATGTAGATGATCAAGCCAGCAACTACAACTCCCTGCGATCAATGATTGATATCGTTAAAATTATGGATTTTATGCTTCCTTTTTGTTGGTACTAAGATTTTATACACTTCATTTAACAGCTTATTGTATTATATATATACTGACACCATATATTGTGGACCACAAGTCAATGTTTAGCCCCATAGTCCATGCAGAAGAGTCGTGTTCTATTATAACAGTAAAAACAGCTGATTGTGCTGCTCCAACAAAGCACATCCACGTGGTGAGTGAGAGTTGAGCAGGGTATCTTTTCAAAGTCGATGCCTGAATTCCACAAAAACATGATAAAACTAAGAATTGTCACAATTTCTAGTTACAACCAAAAGAACACCAATAAGAATCCCTGTTGTCCGTATATAGACACGGATACAGATATCTCACACACAAACGGAGATATGATTAAATTTTAAAAAATATAGAACACGAGATACAATAAAAATTGTGACACAAATATACATATATATTAGTTTGAAACTGTCAATTAATACATTATCCGATTAAAATAAAAATAAATCTATTTATCTAATATTCAAAAAATGAAACGAAACGTAATGATTGTATAAGAAAACAAAAATGGTTATTAATATTGTGTTGAAATCATGTAAAAAAAAATCTTTTAAAAGTGTCTTACAAGTACAATTATTGATATCCTATATGTGTAGAATACCGACACTATTTATGAGAAAGTTATGATAGGTTAACAAAATGTTTTTGAAAAAGTTTTCACAAACTTTCTTATTCAGGCAAAAAAATATTATATTATTATTTTATTTTTACTGAAAAATAAAAATTTAATCTACTTTAATTCTATTTTTAGAATCTTCATTAAGTTTGTCAAAAATTTTGTTTTCAAAAGATAATTTTCCTTTATGAGGCGCGTCCCTGCTTCATAGATAAGAATAGAAAGTAGAAACGAAACTACTTTATGCATGGCGTGAAAAATGTAGACAGAAGTTGAGTTAAGGTGAAAACCTGCATAATGTACCATAAAGACCATGCAACACAGCTTGCAACTGTAAGAATCGAACCCTTTAACCAGTCTTCGGTGATAGCAGCACTTTTCGGTCGAATGTGGATTAGAGGACGCCATAAATTTCTCATCACGGGTCCTTTGTACAGGGTCATAATCAAAACACCAGCTAAGGAGATCATGGTCCCAATAACTTTTGCAATACCTCGAGGATTCCAAACATCAACAACCTCAAACCTACACATAACTCAACTCTTCTAAGGATTAAATAAATGTATTTTAATAACTCTAAATTCACGTCGATGAAGAATTAAGCAAACCTGATTGCTACTGCAATAATGAAGGTAAGGGAAGCTATGGTGTTGACCATGGAAGCAACAAAGGTCGGATTTGTGTAGTTCAGGCTTGCAAAGTACATGTTAAGGGTTACACTAACCCTGAAAATTTTCATGTTAGACAAATCAAGTTTCCACTCTAAGGTTATAAATATTAGAAGCATGCATGGTCCTTACCCTAACAGAGAAAGCAAAAAAATTTCCATGAGAAGAGCAAATGTCAGCTTTGGTCTAACATCTCTGCATGATAAAAGTTATAGGATCATACCAAACTCAATTGTTAGCATAAATTGAAGTTGATGAGGAATGAAAATGCAAAATTTGATATGAAACAAGTGAAGTGTGTATACATATGTACCTCTCCAGAAAGTATGCAAAAGGGAACATAACAAGCGTGGCCACAATATGGCGATAGGTTACATAGACATGAGGACTCATCCCATGATTGAAGGAGGCTTCAGTGATGAAATATAATAAGGTATATCCCACCTGAACTATAACCATGAACAGGTGTGGCTTTAACTCTCTGAACACAAACACATCAGAACCTCTTTTCTGTTGTTCCATAGCTTTAGCCATTACTGAATGACTATATGTGATTCAGAAGCTCAAAATATAGCTGATGAGCTTGTTGAATGTGATTCTCATTGCAGTTGATGCGGTATCATGTTCTTTATTAAATTCCCACAAAATGTACTCAACATTCATGACTAGACTGTGACTTCAGAATGCGCAACTAGATGGATACTGGAGCAGAAAAAAAAAAGTATATATTATCATTTTCAAAAGTATACTGATTGAACGTTTACTTACCCGAAACTATAACTATTCTCTTTATTAATTTATTTGTTGTGCTTGCTGAAGTAGAGTGAGATCATACGTGAAGCAAAATATAATTCTGAATTTGTTCACTTTTTCCTGCTATGTTTTGCTGACAAGGAATTTCTGAAACACCCCACACGTTAATCTGATTCAAATTTAAGTTTGAGACTAAGTCTTGTACGAAGTTACACTGCTAAATATTCTGAAAAACTCAATAATGATATGATAGTCGAGATAAATTTATATGGTCCAATGGCTGAAAACTACAGTGACCCCTTATAAAATGGTACGTCCCATTCATTTTTGTACTGATCTAATCTGATATGGGAAAAATAATTCAGTGCTTTAATAAATTGCCCCACAGTGGGTTGAGATGTTTTATTAAATTTATTAAAGCAATTCAATTTCCATGTAGCCATGCATTATGATATTTCAGGAAAGGAAATATAGCACTACTTTTGGTTTTCTTCTACCTAAAACGCAACATCTAAAGCAATTAACTTTTATTGTATGGCCAGTACCAAACACTATTAAAGCAAGGATAGCTCACAGCATTAATGGAGATTATACAATCTAATAATTTATTTATAATTTGTATATAATCCAAAATTCAGTGTCTGTCCTTTCATCTTTTTTGATGGGGATTATTCTTTAGTTGTTTGATTTTACAAACCTGCTATGGACTGAATCGGTATATGAGACAATAATTGTTATTCAATAATTTGGATACTTTTTTTATTTTCTTAAATCATTGCATTTCTTTTCGTTAACTGTTTTACTAAGAAGTGATGTTTCCGGTCAAAGCTTGTTTTGCTTGTATTTTTATTATTCCTGATCACATGTCACTAATGTAAGTAATCCTTAACCACCACTTGGATTTAGTCTCAAACAGAATAAATATCTATTAATTTCTAAATTATTTCTTCCTCTGTAATTTAAATACATTCCAATTGTTTTCCTTCTCACTTGGAATACAAACAGAAAAGATTAATTCCAAAGAATAGATACGTTACAAAAATAATAGCCATTTAGTAACGAAAAATATAAATAATTAATTTAAACTATCTTATAAATTAATGATTAATAATTTTTTATTTATAAAATAATATCTAAATTAATCCCTAAAGTAACTAATTATCTTAGTCTCTAAAATTAATTACTATTTATATAATAATTATACGATTAATCAACCATATATTTCACCAGTTTTCAAGTTTTGTACATAAAGTTTATTTTATTTGCGATATATATATATATATATATATATATATATATATATATATATATATATATATATATATATATAAACCATCTGAGGTTTGAATTAAAAAGGAAACGAAAATTATTTAATTCAGATAAGGATTAACATTCCATTAATAAGGTAGTGTCTTTTATTAATATCTTTGTGTAATAAAAAAATAGGCTATACATCGAATATTATCAAAATTAGTAAAATTGAACAACAAGCACCAGTGGTCTAGTGGTAGAATAGTACCCTGCCACGGTACAGACCCGGGTTCGATTCCCGGCTGGTGCATTTGTAATTCTTTTTTTTTTTATGCTTTTCCTTTTTTATTATGATTCAATTTTTCAATAGTCGATGTATTAATTACAAAGTATGAATTCTTTTAAATTAGAAGTATTACTTTCAAACATTAATAGTTGCAGTTTAACTATATAAAAAAATTATTAATGAAACTTGAAAATTATTATTATAAAAGTAAAATAAATAACGTATAGTTGGAAAATTCTAGTTTAAATATTAGAAAAATTATTTTTATAAATGACATTAGACTTACTAAAATCAACTAGTGATATTATATCAATAAAATTATTATTATTGTATATTGCTATAATTATAAAAATAAACATAAATAATTTTTATTATTTTATTATAAATAGTTTTAATTTATTTTGTAAGTAGTTTTATAATTATGAAAATGATTAAGTTTAAAAAAGGGTCAAATTAAAAAATGTTAAATTTAAAAAAAACAATTAATTAAAAAGTAAAATTGATGAAATAATTATTTTAGTTTAAATAGTAAAATTGAAAAATAAATGTGAATAAGTTCATGTATATTCTAACATCCCAAATTAATAGAATAATTCTATTAAAACACAACTATAAATAATTAGAGCACCATAGATGAAATATAAAGACTTAGTCATTATAGTCATCCCAAATTATACCACAAAAGAGAACTTAAGGCACAAAACAATGCCAACAACAGAACTAAAAACAGTTTAGCAAAAGATTGCTGACAGAAGAAGGAATTACAAAGGCAACAATGCCTCAAAAGATGCCCAAAAAGAATAATAACTAAACACATAAACTAGACAGCAGCATCACTATCCCTACACAATCACCAGAAACTCCCATATCTGCTCACACCAAAATTGGTGATCATTATAGTAAGAAAAAAAAAACCAAACAGGAACACAACATAAAAAGAAAGGGTAAGCTAGAGATAAAAATAATTTTCATCATATATATATATATATATATATATATATATATATATATATATATATATATATATATATATACACATATTATTTTTTTTTTTCTCTCAAAAATTTTTTTTTTTTTTTTTTTTTTTACATCTTTTTGTAAAATGTGTTTTGCAGATTTACAATCGACACAAATTAAAAAATTTTGGTTAAGCAAATCAGATTGAAATTTTGAAACACAAAGAACAATTGCTAAAATTTCTTTCTTAACAGTCGAATAATTCTGCTGTGCAGGATTAACCCACCACTTTACATAGAAATTCCTTTGTAATATTGGTAGTCTGTTTGGATGTTCTTTCTTTTCGAACTTATATTGCCATGAGAATACCCTTGCTAAGGAAAATTCGGAGTAGTACTTCAAATCTGCAAGAGTCATTAAATCGATATATCGATATATATATATATATATATATAATAAAAGAAGATTTTTAAACCGGCATTTCAATAAGCACACAAGGCATGTGATGACAAACAATAAAGATCCTTTAACTCAATTATATGGATAAATATAAAAAGATCAGATTCACTAGCTGCTTGCACATGTGGTGATCTATACTGCTCTACAGAGCCATTGCAATTAGGTTTGATCTTACCACGCACAAGGTTAGTCCATGGTCATCTAGGATCATTAGCTTGTCAAAGAGTAGCTTGGCAAAGGAGAGTTTTATACTATTCTCGCTTAGGCTAGAGGATTCTCGCTTGGGGGAGAATAGCAGTTTCTCTCCTGTTCTTGCATGCAACATCAGAAGCCATCCAAAAAATATATACATCATATTATCACACCATCATCCAAGCACTTCAACACAAAAACAAAACCAAAACAAGCAAAATATTTTAAAAACATGCAAAATCCTAGCCTCCCTTACTTAGATAAAGAGCTACACTTGAGATGAGAAAACCTTTAGTGGAAGGAGCACCAAGGCCACGAACAACTTAGAGAGTTGTAAGTGAGAACACAAGAACGAGAATGAAGTCATAAAGAAGACCCTATACAGAACCAAGGTTGGGTATTGAACTTACATGAAAGGAGGTTTCGACTAGCTCGGAGAGGAGTTTTGCAGTGCCCTAGCTCAACTTTCTACTTCAAAGGAGAAGAAAGGATGAGAACGGGTCTCGATGCATGCGAAAAAAAAAGAGAAAAGTGATGAGTGAGAAAGTTGAAGGGATTGTTTGAAATAGAAATAAATGGGCTGACCTAGGACCTACCAAGTTGAGCCCAAGACTTAAAAACAAGAAAGTGGACTTCACTTACATGTATATATAACTATATATGAATATATAACTAAATATATAAAAAATTATTTAAATGTTAAACAATTATTGTCGATTAAAATTTTTCTTAGTCAATATTTATAAAATAAATCAAGTAAACTATTGATATATAATAACATTTGAATTGGTAATAAAAGCAATATAATCACAGTAAAAGTTGATAAAATCATCACGAAAACGTGAATCAAATTATATAATGCACATTTTTTAAAAGATAGTTTTCCTAATATTTATTAGTAAAAATTCTCATATTACACGATATTTTTTTTATAAATTTGTTAAAAAGAATGTGCTAGAAAAGACTTTTTTCTGTTATTTTTTTTAAGAATCTTAATTGGCAGGTCATTTCTTTATGAGTAATTATTTTCTACAAAATTATAAAATTCATAAGTATTTCCTACAAAATTTATTATGAAAAGTATTTTATACAAAATAATTGGCAGCAATTTTGTGCAAATTTTTTTCATAACAAAATTTATAAGTATTTCTTACAAAAATAAAATTTTAAAACAAAATTAACAAGAAATATGAGTTGTTTTAAAATTTAACAAGAAATATGAGTTTTTTTAGTAGATTTTTCTACAAAATTCTGGTTGATATTAAGTAAAAAATAATAGTGGTTAAACTCAATAAAAATACTTCTAACTATCTAAAAAGAAAATATTTTGTATCAATAACAATAGAAATCCTAATCGACATCAACCTAAAATTAATAATTTTAATACTGGTTCTTTATTAATGTCCATAATCTATAAACAAAAGAACGAGTTGAAAAAGAATTACGATGATAAAACATGTGAGTTTGAAAATTGAAGAATTTTAATTTTTTTATTTTGATATTCTTTATTTTGAATAATCCAATTACTTTCATAAAGTTCTAAAGTTTCAATTTATTTGAAATTTTCATATTCTAATAATATATTTTGTTATAAAAAATTCAAAATTTCCATCATAATGAATTATTCTCTATAAGATTTATTGTTTAAATATACTATCAAAATTATTTTGATTCAGTGTCATTTTTAAAAGCTACAATTAAACTATGCAATTATATATAAATTTATATTTTATTAACAAAATAAAAACTTTTATTTTTTTAATAATTAATTTAACATCAAACCACAGATTTAGACATATATATAAGTATTTAAAGTGTGAACCCTTACTAACAGCTATAGCTTTTGGTCAAGTGGCTAGCGCTGCATGCTCATCCCTTTATTTTCCATAGTGGGAACAATTATTATGCAGAGGTGTATGATCTTATCTTGGTGAAGCAGAAGTTTGGCCCCGTTAACCGTAGGCAAAATATTAGTGCTTCCTATATGTTCCACTTTCTTTTCAACTGTGTACAGTAATGTTTTTGTGGTGGCGATGATACTGAATTCCACTTCGCTTTTTCTACTAAAATAATGCAATCACATTAACCCTTTTTTAGTGCCTTTCCTCGTATAGCATAAAGATGCCACCAATTGCATGCTTCGTATTTTCTCAGCCACAAATTTATCTAAACAAACTGCCAAAACTGCCACAATTGTTTTAGGAATTTGCAGTAAACATGTTACTTGGAACTGTTACACATGACAATCCCACTCAGCGAGCATGCATATTTGGAAAACGACAAATATATTTTAACTTAATTTTTTTATTATTTTTAACTCATCACTTCGATCATTATTAAATCATCACATTACATCATTAAAAAAAGGTAAAATACCTTTTTGGTTCCAATTTTTGTCAAAATTTTTCAAATAAGTCCTAATTTTGGTTTTGTATTCAAATAGATTCCAATTTTTATCAATTTTGTTCAATTGAATCTTTTTTTGCTAACACCGTTTAAATCATTAACAGCCATAAACAGTGAGTGTCACGTGTCATTTCGTGGTTTTTTTGAATTTTTTTGAATTTCTTTTTGAATTTTTTTGAAATTTTTTTAAAATGTACACGTGTCAATCCAAGAGTGTGCCACGTGTCACTTTGTGGTTTTTTTGAATTTTTTTTTAATTTTTTTTAAAATTTTTTTGAATTTTTTTTAAATGTCCACGTCTCAACACATGTCAAAGTCAATGTTCTAAATTCAATTTGGTCCCTATATTTGTTATTTTTGTTCAATTAGGTCCCAATTTTTGTTAACATTAACCAATTTGGTCTCTCTCCAAATTAAAACCAAATTTAATTTTTATATTAAAATTCACATTTTTTATTAAATATTTTTATATAATATATTAAAATTCACATCATTATAACTTTGATATAAAAATTAAATTTGGTCACATCTTCGATAAGAACCAAATTGGTTAATGTTAACAAAAATTGGGACCTAATTGAACAAAAATAACAAATATAGGGACCAAATTGAATATAGAATATTGACTTTGACACGTGACATACTACTGGGTTGACACGTGGACATTTAAAAAAAATTCAAACAAAATTCAAAAAAAATAAAATAAAAAATTCAAAAAAACCACGAAGTGACAAGTGTCACGCTCCTGGGTTGACACGTGTACATTTAAAAAAAATTAAAAACATTTAAAAAAAAATTTCAAAAAAACCACGAAATGACACGTGGCAGTCACTGTTCATGGCCGTTAATGATTTAAACGGTGTTAGCAAAAAAGGACCCAATTGAACAAAATTGACGAAAATTGGGACCTATTTGAACACAAAACTAAAATTAGGACTTATTTGAAAAAACTTGACGAAAATTGGGACCAAAAAGGTATTTTAACCTAAAAAAAAATCAAAATAAATGATTTAATGGTGATTGAAGTAGTAGGTTAAAAATGGGTAAAAAAAAGTGGATTAAAATATCATTTTCCTTTGAAAAATGAGTTAAATATGTTTTTTGTCTCTTAAGTTTCAGTTAATTTTGAAATTAGTATCTTTTTGAAACTTTATACCAATTTAGTCCTTCATTTTTAAAAATGTGTGAATTTAATTCTTCTTATCAAATTTTATTAAGTTTATTTGACATTTTAAATGTATTTTATGATAATTTTTGAGTTAACATTAAAACGAAAATGTATCAAACGGTGTAAACAATTCAAATACTATCATGAAATGCGTTTGAAATGTCAGATAAACTTAACAAAATTTTGTTAAAATGATTAAATTCACGTATTTTTAAAGATGAATGACTAAATTGGTCGAAAGTTTTGAAGATGACTAATTTCAAATTTTACTAAAACTTGAGGGACTAAAAACATATTTAACCCTTAAAAAATTATTCATTGTGATTATGTTTATTAATATTTGGACAATAATAATATGAATTTTATTTTTTTGACTTTTATCCTCTATTTTTTAATGTGACTTAGTGTAGGTTATTGATTAATATATCACTATTTTTTTTAATTGAAAAAATCAATAATCTACACTAAATCACGTGAAAAAAATAAAGGATGGGACTCAAAAGATAGGGGTCAAAGTATAATTTTTCTTAATATTTGATACTATGATCAATTGTTATATTAATGCTAACGGAAAATAATGATAATATCATTCTTTCTTGTTTTCACATTGAATGTAAGCTAAATGTAAATCTTAATAAAATTGAGTTAAATTGAGATTTGAAAGGGATTTTTATTCCAGAACGAATAATCAAAAGGTTATGTTATGCAGGTACATATTACATTCTTGAAGGCACATTCCTTCCTACTTGGTATTGGTAATTAAGATTGTAATCAAAGGATCGAATAATTCATATGTGAAATTAATTATAATAATAGGCAGCATAAAGTTCATTCATTGGAGGTGTAAGGTTTCTCTCAAGAATTTCACCAAAGAAATCTATGTTATATTTTTAATAGAAAACACTTTTAGATGGGTCAAAAAATGCATTCAATAAACCCACATCACATCAAAGGGCCCAAAATTCTTTTATTCCGTGAGCACAGACGGCTAACAAAATCTGTAATTCACTTTTATGAAATTACGTCAAGATTACAACTTTTTTGTTCCGTGATTCAAGACGTTGTAAATTTTACCTAACCAAATAATTAAACTTTTCTTTATGCTGTACTGAATCTTGACACTAATAAAAATTTATAAAAGTAGTTATGAAAAACTATGGAATTCGTACTAAAGAAAAAGTTTTGGTTTCTCCTATTAAGAATCACTAGAGTATTAGGAAGCCAAAAATTGACTCTTGTGGGATGTTTGCAAAAAAAAATAATAAGAGCACTTATAGGGTAAAAATAACACTTAAATTGTTATAAAGAAGTATAATAATAATAACATTAATTATATTTTATATTAAATTACTTTTATGATAAATGATAAAATTTTATTTTTATATATTAAAATATATTTTAATTTATCAATCATATCACATCACTCTAAACTTTCATAAATTTTTATTTTATTTTTTTTTAATTTTTCATCACTTTCATTAATCTAAATAATACTATATTCATCCGTTTCTCCCCTTCTTCAAATTCATTCTCTCAAATCCATTTTCAAATTCAAATACAGAATAAAAAATAAAATAAATAAAACAAATAAAATATAAATTCTTGTAAGATACATAAAAGTATTAAATTTTGTTTAAGGTCAAAACATGTGTATTTTAGACTACAATATAAATACTTATCATTTTGGCCAGAAGTCTCTTGTTGTTAATGAGCTAAAAATTTAAATTCTTATTTAAAATAAATAAACAACAATGTTGTATCATTAGCTATTATATTATGTCATGTCACAACGGTAATAAAGTTTAATTGATTTGAATAGTGATATCTAATGTATTGAATTAAAGTTTTCATTGTACATACTTGGTAAATATAAAAATCTCGTTTTACTTCTCATTCAGCTATGTCTTAATTTGTATGTGATATGAACTATTACTGAAATTAGAATATCTCTCATTTGTAATAAGTTTTTTTGTGCTTAATATTTTGATCCTAGATTCCCAATATATACATTGTGTATATCATATAAATATATGCATCTCATTATTAGCACATTATATATATATATATATATATATATATA
>Ga0214545_1007780_pt1 | contig 17621 bp, 9 predicted proteins | sample CNSS4metaG_FD_160064 | JGI IMG/M metagenome (GOLD analysis project Ga0214545, IMG submission 160064) | Root nodule microbial communities from cowpea collected in UCLA plant growth center, Los Angeles, California, USA - CNSS4 | ecosystem: Host-associated > Plants > Roots > Nodule | place: USA... | reverse complement strand
TATATATATATTCAGTTCTCCCTAATTCATCAGAAAAGTAATGCATCAAGAGAATGGTTTTCTCAGCCTTTCATTGAATAATGAAAAATAGTTATAGATTTTTTTTTTTAACTTTTAAAATAATTTGCTTCGAAACGGGGTGAACTTGTTACAATTTTGTCTTTAAACTAACACAGAAATATGCATAAGAAAATTAACACAGAAATATGTCTCTTAAATCCTATTAGTTTTACAGGAAAAATAATGTTATTTAAAAAGAAATTAAATGTTAAAAATTTATACGTACGTACGCTAGATTTATTTTTTAAATTTCAAATAAGTCAAATCATTAATAATTCATCCGTAACTAACAAAAAAGTATAATTAAACCATTTAAAAAAAATGAAACTCAATTGAAAAAAGTAACAATAAGTAACATAATTGAATAATTTCAACAAAACTTAAGATAAAAAATGTGTTTTAATCTTTAATTTATTTGTAATTTTGTTTAGATATATTTTGTAAAAGGTCAGATAAAATTAAATTGTTAATATTTATTAATTATATTACATAATTGTCATAAGTAACATTATTATTGTCAAATTTGGGTAATGTACACTCAATTTCGTTTGGAAGAATAAAGTTTGGTTTCAAAAAGTAAATAGTAAAATAAGAGTGTTTAATTAATTATTTCAATCAAAAAATAATAATTATAAATCATTTTTTTTAAATTAAAATTAAATTTTAATAAAAAAATTAAAAAACTAGAAAACTCTTTTAAGAAAAGTTTGGACAAGAAAGAGAGAGGAAAAGTTTGAAGGAAGAAAAAAAGAGAGAGAAAGAAAGAGAAGTAAAAAAAGGAGAGAAAAAAAAAGAGAGAAGTTAAAACGTTTTTGTTAGGTCCATCTTTTTCCAAAAACCAGAGATGTGAAGAGTTCTCATTTATGCACCCCCATTTTGTTATCTTAAACCCACCATTCCCCACTTTTACCTTTACCCCCTGTCTCTAACGCTGATAAACCCAACACATATTTTCACATACACTAGCTCATCTCATTTCAACACCCTTTCCTTAATGAGCCAATCAGTCCAAGTCCATTTTATTAGCCGCACCTTCCCTTTTCACTTTCACACCTCTTCGAACCAAATCCATTTTGCTTTTATGACTCACTCCTCCTTTACTTAATCTTTACACCCGCTTTGGGCCAAGCCCAACACATATTTTACTATTTATACATCATCCATCGTATTTTCACACGTACATCAGACATTGGCTTCCCCTTCCCAATTTCATATAAAAAATTATAACATATAAATTATAAAAAAAATATAAATTTGAATCTAATTGATATAAATATATTTACTTTTGATAATGTCTAGTTAATAATATTTAATTATAAAATTAACATTAATTGTATAATTAAACTTAATATACCATTAAACTTGAAAATTTTCTTTCACATCCAGTAATACCAACCAACCAAATACTAACAAATAGGGTTTATCTTACCAATTTCTGTACTGAACCAACACTTCATTATTGAATGTTTTTCTTATTAAAAGAAACACTTACCAGTGGCTTTAAATTTTGGTATGTCTACAAATTGAAAAACTCCATCTTCTCTTATTCTACCTCCCCCACAATCCATTAATTAGATGAAGCATCTTAAATTGTTTTGAAGACGATCAATTTACGTCAAGAAAATTATTTATATTCCTAAAAAAATTTTAAGTTAAATAATTTGGATGTGAAAGTGACATAGTTATAATATCATGAGTTTTGTTTTGTGCAAGGTTTGTATTGTTTGAAGATGTTGTCTTAATGTCTGAATTTAAAAAGTGACTTAACAATTTATTTATCTAATGATTAAAATTAAAATAGTTAACTCTATTTGTTAGAAGTCTCATGTCGATTAGAGATAAGACCAATTCACAGTATATAAATGGATTTATGCAATCCTCATCTTACAAGTCAATTTTGTGGGATTAGAATTCATTTCTAACTATATTTTCTAAGCATAATTTCAAATCAAATGTAAATAATGATAGGAATAATTTAAATCAAGAGAATTTATTGATGTTTCAACTTTTATATGAAAGTTGTTTTACAGATAAAATAATTATTTTGAAAGTATTACATAAAAGTAACACATTCTATTTTCTACAACAACACGTGTCACCACCGACGAAAGGAATGCAATCACCACCCCTCTTATAACCAAAGAACAAACAAAATTTGTTACAACCATCTTCTTTTATACACATTCCTCCTCCTTCTTTACACACTAATCCAGGAGATATTGGTGTGAATCTGCTTTCACCTGGGATATATAAATGCAAAATCTAGTTACATCTAAATCAATTTTTTTTTTCATTTTTTAACAAATCATACCTAACAATTTTATTTTTCTTAATTTAATAATATATCTTGTTTTATTTATATAAATTATTAGGATGAAAAAACTCACAACTAAAACACATGCTAAACAAAAACATAAATGGGTTGATTACCTGAATTTAAGAGAAGAGCAATACAAAAAATTTGAAAAAACATCTTGATACTCATTTTTTGAATTATGTTTGAGTTTCTTTAGCTTTTGATATAGATTCGTATGTATTTGAATGCAAGAGAAGAGCACGTGTATATATACACACACATAGGTGAATGTTAAACACTATAATATTATTTTATTTGCTTAAAGTAGAAAATAATATATTTAATAAATATTTAGTGTGATTTTTAGAATTCAAAATACTTCACTTCCACTGACATTATTAAAGCTAATTATATATTACCTTTAAATAACTTTTTAAATATATAAGTATATCACCTTTATACACTAAATAGCATATTTGTATTTGTATATTGTTAATTATTATTTAAATACATGACTATTATGTAATATTTTAGACAATATTTAAATAAGTTTGTGTATAAGTAATTTAAAAGAAATAAAACAAGATAAGAATTAGAATTAACTTTTCCATAAATTCAATCTCTCTCTCTCTCTCTACATATATATATATATATATATATAAAAGTAGTTAAATTGTTGTTTAAGTGCGAATAAATTAAGAAAAAAACTCTAAAAATAACTTCAGTTCTCTCCATCTCATAATGAAAAATACTTTTTGCTTAACTCCATGGATTTTTTATATACATAATTTTATTCATAAAAAATATGTAAGAAAATTGACACAGAAATATGTGTCTAAATTGATCTTGATTTTAACTTTTGAGCAACGTGAGAGTATTAAATATATAGAAAGAAAATTATTTATTGATTTTGTTATTAATTATATGACATAATTGTCTTAAGTAACATTATTGCATAATATTTTTAAAAATATAGCAAGAATGAGAAGATAAAAATGTGTCTGGATTCTTCTTAATCTTAGCTTCTAAGAGGGAGTATCAAGAAAGAATAACGTTATTTAAAATTACATTAAATTTTAATTTTTTTTACCTATTATACATTAAATACTTTTTTTAAAATTAAAATAAATAATTAACAGTATTTATCATTATTTTTTTATTGGTTTCCAAATATATTTCTTTTCTATTAAGACTTATACTTTTATTTGATTTAGTATACATTACAAATACTTTATTAAATATAAATAATCATTATAATTTCACCATTGTTTTTTAAAATATGCATACATTTTCTATTATAATTTCAAACTATTTATGTTATATAAAAACACATAAATAAAACGACGTTTTAGCATTATTTTTTTGTATTTAATTTATTTAATATATATAGTATAAAAAATGGATAGAATACAAAAAAAAGTTGAACTATATATATTAAAAGTTTTTATAAATAAATAGTCTATTATTACAATACATATGCACATGTTTCACATTATATACAACAAAAAATATATAATATTAATATAATAATTTAAATTATATCAGTTTTTAATAATTAATGATTATATTCATTAAAAATTTAATACTAATATACAATTAAATTAAAAAAGAATGTTTTTACATGTGTTAATATCCACCCACCAAATACTAGCAAATAAGGTTGACCTTATCAGCAGTGGACAATGCTTCATTATTAATGGTGTGTTTAGTGTTTAGATTTGCTTATGTAGATAGAAAGTGAATTATGGACGTGTTTGGTTTCACTTTGCACTGATGTAAGAGAACGAATTTATACATAAATTGCAGATTTTAGTATTCTCTAAAATGAATAGAAATATAGAAACTCATCATGTTAAAATTACTTTATTGCTCTGTGTTTAACAATTTAATTTACTTATATTTATAAATTTATTATATATATATATATATATATAATAATTATATGTATATTATAGTAATAGAATATATAATAAAAAAAATATATATATAATAATATATATATATATATATAATATATATATATATATATATATATATATATATATATATATATATATATTTATTTAATTACCATTTTTAAATATTAATAATAATAATAATAAATATTATATGATAATAATAATAATAATAATATTTAAATAAATATATTTAATTATATAAAATAAAATAAAAATTAAATAAATATGGATGCATAAATTAAATAGTCTATATTATAAATTATTTCAAGTTATAATTGAGAATAATAATAATTTATTTTAAGTTATTAATGATAATATCAATAAATTATATTTTTTAAATTTTAAATAACATTTTTAATTTTATTTTAATATCATTTCTTCTATTTACATTGAAAAGTAAAATAGTAATCATACAATTTATTCTATTAAAAATTATAATTTATTAAATTTTATCAATTATATCATGCACAAACTTTCATAAACTTTTTACTCATATTCATTCAAATCATACAATATTTTCCTCCATCTAAACAAATTCATCTTTATCTACAAATCAACTCAAATTAACACAAATCTACTTTCTCAAATCCACACCTCTATCTAAACACACCATAAGTGTTTTTCTTATTAAAAGGAAGACGTACCGGTTTCTTTAAATTGAAAAACTCCACCTTCTCTTATTTTACCTCCCTCGTAATTCATTAGATCAAGCATCTAAAATCCATGTGAAATTAAACATGTATAAATATTTGATTTAATTAATAGGATGATAACCATTTTTGTTCAGATATGTCAGTTTGGTACCCGTTTTTAAAAAGGTATCAATTGAGTCTTAATTTTTAAAAAAATGTCTCAATTCGGAGAGGATGAAATTAAAAATTTTTTAAAAAATTATGGATTGAAATGAAATCAAAATAACAAATTGACCAAATTGAGATTCAGACAATGACTACACACATGTCACTGTACGGACTTGACACATAGACAATACTGAGGCAACACGTGACATAAATGATTTAAAAAAATTTAAAAAATATATAAAAAATTTTAAAAAATTTAAAAAAATGAGAAACTGACATGTGGTTCATCCTTAACGCCGTTCACATCATACTAACAAAATGAACCTAATTGTTACGCATCTTAAAAATTATCGATCTAATTGAGACTAAAAAAAAATTGAGGACTTATTTGAGATGTTGGTACAAAAATATAGACCATTCAACGGTGAGTAATCCCCTTTTCTGTATATCTCCAGTTGAAACAAAATTTTGAATCTATTGTTCCACCTCAAAAACAAATTTAATAGATCATTTGTAAACCTAAAATATGTAAGAGAATAAGTCAACAATTACCGAATTTATTAATTAAATTCTTATCATCATTATAAGCAATTTTCCTTTCAAAAAAATAAACTTATTATAAATGTTATCAAACAAAGATTAATAAATCACACAACTCCACAACAATTACACAGCCAAATTCATAAAAGAAAGAGAAATCCTTTGGCTCTCTAATTTCAACGTACACAATTTTTTGAGTTTCAAACTTCACCTACAGTACTTTTTGTCATTTTGTGAAACATATTTAAACTATGGAAAACTTTAGAGGACTAAAACTTACTTCTAAAAGAAATTTTGAATTACTAAAAATATTTGTGGTCTCTAAACAATTCAGAGAGCTAATTAAACTAACCTTAAAAAAGTTTAGAAAGATAAAAATATATTACCACTAAACAACATGAAAGAACCAATGATATATTAAAATAACCCATTCTATTATTAGAGGTTCTTCAAATGACATTTGAAAATTTTATAGAAGTAAAAATATATTTGATCTTTATTTTTCTTTAAACAGAATTAAGAATTTAATTTAATTTGAATTTAATGAGCAGGATTCAGTTATTCCTTAATTGTATCAGAATTAGTTACTACTGAAAAAGAAAAACACACGGTCAATTTTCCTTTTTAAAAAATATTTATAAATTTTGTTATAAATAATAATTTCCAATAAATTGTTATTATTTTAAAAAAAATTATTTTATATAATTTTTTTTCAAAATAAAATTTATTTTCTATAATTTTTTTTTCAAAATAAAATTTATAAAAAATAGCTGTGAATTTTATAATTTTGTAAAAAATATTATAAGAATTATCAAATAATTTTTTTTTTGAAAAAATACAAAAAAAATATATTTTTTTTAACCAAAAGATAAAAAATCATAAAATATGAAAAATTATTGTGAGTTAAATGAATAAAAAAAAATATAAATTCCAATAATGTATAGATCAGTAAATAAGAGAGACAAATTTAAGATACGCCAATAATTATAAACAAGTGTAGTGTCTCCTACAAAAACCAGAGAACCATGTGATACATAAATGACACATGGAACCCTCACCCCATTAATAAGTGTTTGTTCAAAAAGAAAGCGTAAGAACTGGTTTACGTTTCTGGTCTGAGAAGAACCTTTGCTATTTACACAACTGTGCAAGTAAACATTTTACTAAGAACAATTGCAGCAAGAACATATATAATCACGAGGAGTTAATTTAATTTAATTAAACTAATTCTAACTAAGCATTTTCTTAATCTACAAATGTATATATAGCAAAAGGATATGAGAAATCACTGGTAATGCTAAGATGTTACAGCATCATCATTCCCAATCCCATGCTCCACAATCTCATCAGACAAGGGGGAAGAAGAAAAAGAAGAAATAGCAGAAGAATATGCAGTTGAATGAGAACAAGAGTTAGAATTGTTAGAAGCTGCTAAACTAAAGAGCAAATCAACGAAAGCACCCACTATGAAACCGTGATTGTTCCTGCCATTGACCTTGAGATACCAAGTCAAAAGCTCCTCCAAGCCCTCCCAGTCTCTTACTCCATGAGACTCCACCATTTCCTCCATTGATCTCTTGAAATCCTCATAAGGGTCCTCTGATTCCATCGCAAGAACCACACTTTCTTTGAAGGGAAACCCACTGGCCTTGGCTTTTTCCAAGATGGAGCTCGTGTCACCGGGTTCGAAGAAAAGCCTCTCCGATCTCACGCCGCGCACCAACATCTCCAGAGACTCGCCGTCGCAGCAGTAGTAGTCTTCCGACTCGGTTGAGATGCTGGCAGATTCAGACGAAGTGGTGAACCATGACTTGGGAGTTTCGATGACACTCTCTGAAGGGTCGAAGAAAACGGAGTTAACTGTCTTGAAGATGTCGTCGTCGTCGGCACCTCGGAAAGAGAGGGTCTTGGAGTGGCCGCAAGAGGGTATGAACTGCCATGGATGATGGTGGTGAAGAAGGTGGCGGTGGTGGTGGTGGTTTCTCGGTGCTTCTTTGGTTTTGAAAAGAGAGGGAAGTTTCAGAGCTTTCTTTCCCATTAGATCTATCTTTTCTCTTCTGAGGAATGAGGATGTGATGGTGTTTGAGTTTCTATGGGATTTGGGAAGCGCTTTGGTTGGTGCCTGCAATAAATTTGATGAGAGTGGAGTATTTAAAGCAAGAGGCTCCGAGAGGAGGCAAGAGAAGAGAATATGACAAACAAAATGGGGTCTGGTAAGTGCTTTCATGGGTGAATTTAATTTGTAGGTTTGTAAAATTCAATGTCATTCAATGCTCCCATCCACAACTGAATGTAACAGTACTTTTTTCATCACTGCCCGCCTCATAACAGAGACAGATACTGTGTAATATAATCAATACATGGAGAGAAAATATCAAGCATTCAAGAATATTGGAGTTTGTGTTTCTCATCTTGGTTAATTTTTTTAAGTAACACACATTTAAACATTTCAACTTCCCTATAAAATTAAAATTTCTGCCAAAACAGATATTTGCATTCAATACTGTTTCAACTACAATTCTGAGAAAAGAAAATGACATTCTTTTATCACTCATCCAACAATACATTGTCAGTTTCTTACAACAGATACGTAAAAGATTCAGAATCATAATAGAGTCCCGATAAAATAATAATTTAAATACAAGAATAAAATTTTGTTAGGAGAGACTTTTTAAATAATAATTCTGATACTATAGTAAAAGTAGATTCAAGTCTAACTCCATCTCACGAAATTCATTTATAAACATATTATAAAATTATCGAAGACTTTTCAAACGTAAAATACATTACATTCATTACCATGGTCGAGTCTCTTTGACCTTCAGGAACAAATTTTCTTTTATCATTTTGGGACAATGATAAGAAATGTCTGATACTGTACCATGAAACCGAGTCCACTTGACCCCATTTAGCGTTTGGAATTAAACCACTGTGCATTTATAGTCGTGGAAGTTCACCTGCCGTTAACCTTTACCTTTATGTCATAAAATTATGAAATGGGTGAAAAAGACACACAAGGTAGATTAAGTAAAAAAAAAATAAAAATCTGTGTGGTTACAAGATTCATTACAGAACCAAGGAAAGAGGGTGAATTCATGTGAAGGTTTTAAAAGAGGGAACGGTTGCATCACGCATTAGAATTTATTAGAAAAGAGAGATTGAGATCTAAAACTAGGCTCTGTATTTATTATGAATTTGCTCTGCTTTTTATCTCCTCCTACTATGCTATATATGGTCATGGATACAGTAATAAATAACCTGTCATCTGGTTTCAGTGACAGATAACATACTTTCACAATCAACACAATTCGATGCCAATTTCAGATCTTAGAAATTCCCCAGTTCCTTTTTCCCGATGAAATCATTGTACCTTTGAATTTATTTATTTCTACTCTCTGTGTATTGCGTTTTCTTCAGTTGAACCATGTTGTGAAGTTACTTTAGTGCTTCTGGTTGACCCTTGTGTGAATGACTTGAAAAATACAACTACGGTGATGCATTCTTGTGCATAGTCATGGAATGTACATGAATGTTTGTTGGCCACTAATAAAAAAAAAAATTCTTACACTTTGTGGTAGCATGATGGTTTATAAATATAGTTCTTTCTACACACATAGTTCTTCAATTTCTGGTGTAGACACGCATCTCTCAAAGTTGACCAACACTTCCATTATAAAAATGAGAAATGGTGGTTTAGTTATAATCCCTTACGCTTGCCTTGCCCATAAAAAGCGTTACTGCTGACTTTTCTGCACACAATTGACTTCAAATTAAGTAGGTGTCTATAATTTCTTCTGTCACAATTTTATGTTAAATATGTTTTTTTTTTCGTTAATTTTAGTAAAAATTGGAATTAGTCATTTAAAAGTTTAATTCAATTTAATTTTTTAATTTTTAAAAAAATATAAATTAAATTCTTTTAATCAAATTTTATTAAGTTTATTTTATGTTTCAAATATGTTTTTAAGTTGACATTGAAGTAGAAATGTATCAAATAACGTAAATAACTTGAATGCTATCAAATAAATTAGGGATGGCAATGCGGTCCGGGCCGGCCTGCATAAGGCCCGCACAATTTATGCGGACTGTAATCACTTGGCCCATGGGCTGACCCGCTTTTTTAATTTTTTTTTTAATTTTTATGATAAATTTTCAATATTTAAAAATGGAGAAACTTTAAGAAGTTCACAAAATTAAGTAAAGGCTTTGAGGAATTGGATGATAAATTGATAATTCAATATTTTTATCATATTCATATTCATACTATGACATATACCATGTATTCTTTAAATTTTAGCACATTAAAAACTACATAATACTTATCTTTTCCAGTTATACAAGAATTTGAAATGTCAATGTAAAAGTCCATAAAAAAAGTAATTAATATACACAAGTGTAAGTTTTTTTTTGCGGGCTTGCGGGTCGGCCCGCGCGGGCTGCAAGCGTATGCGGGTCGGGCCACTGCGGGCCTGCGGTCTCACTACCTTAGCCTGTCCTGCGTTTTTTCACGGGTCGGCCTGACGGACCAGACCCATATTGCCATCTTTAAAATAAACTTAACAAAATATTGTCAGCATGACTAAATTCACAGATTTCTAAAATTGAGAAACTAAATTCATCAAAATTTTTGAAAAAAAAAAGCAAAATTCTAGTTTTTCACTGAAAATTAAATGACCAAAGATATATAATTCTATTTTTATTTTTAAATGACACCTTGAAAAGCTAGAAAAAAAATAAATATTTAAATTACTTTAAATCTATATTATAAAGTAATATAGACTATTCTTCGTTGGGAAGCACATATGTTTATAGATTTATGAATTAATGAGATTGTGATAGTGAAGCATGTATGTTTAGCTTTGGAATGAATTAATTTGTAGTAGAATACTGTTGAAGACATGTTCGCTGGCATGGTTGCGAACTACCATTTGATGCAATGGTCTCCATCAACCACTGAATGTGACTCCATCAAGGCTTTAATTTACTTGGGAATTGGAACTCTTATCCAAAACTTCACCCATATCATAAAGAAAATTCAACAGGTATGCACCAGTTTTTTTTTTATATATACACAAAAAATACAAATGCTTGTACATTAGACCATGTGACAATGGGTCCTAAAATAATAGCTTAGTTGTACAAAAAGTAAAACTTAGCAAACTCGAGAAGGAGGTTTGTAGGGGTCCCCATGACATTTCTTATCAAATAAAGTGATCAATCTTTTAGAGAGAAACATGGCATAGAATAATTGTATAGCATCGTCAAATAAAAGGGGAATGATAATTACATACCACAAATTTAAGTGAATCCACAAGTACTTTGTTAGTGATTACACCCAATAGATGCCTTCTAATTGAGGAGAAAATTAACCATCTCCAATTATGTTCAATAATTGTCTTTATTCAACCACTTGTTTTCGCAGTTTGTTTTTGCTAAATTTTCATGAATTTACGTTGAAATGGATAAATATTTTGAGAAACGATTATAAAGGAGTTATAACATCAATGAAATATGAGTTTAATTTGCATATAAAAGATTGATATTACTTTTAACTCAAAATCTGTTAATATTTGATAAGATACAAGTGAAAAAAAGTTAAAAAATAAATACTTTATTGAAAGTATGAGAATGAGAGTTTGCATACCTATTTATTATAAATTTGTCTAATATATGAAGTACAATATATCATTATATAAGGAATAAAATAAAACCTAATATGTATCATCATAAAATAGAATATCTAATAATATTAAAAGAGAATAAAATAAATAATATCTCTATCAATAAAATTAAAACCAGAAGATATATGATATCTTTATCAAAATCTTAAAACTATGGGTTAATGAGTTTTCATTCTTATATAATGTTCAACTTTCTCATTTTTACTCGATATAAAATTGAGATAAATACTTAAAATTTCTAACAAGATTCATATCGTCCATTTTTTTATGCCATGCCAATTCTTTTTGCACATATATTATTGGAAGTCTCCTTCAAGTTTCCAGCTACAAGCTTGATGAGGATCGATTTTATTCCATTTTCATAGTTGAAACTCAATATTCTTGTGCCCTTTCAATATCACTAGGTAGGTGATGAAGATGTGGACATAATTTAATTTTTCCCAATCTCTTCGAAATCTCATGCTTAGTAGTAGCACTATAGAAGTGATTCTTGAGCTGGAATCTGTGCATATCACTGTCTTCACAATATTGGAGTTCTGAAGAGCAAAATAGTTGGAAGTGAACTGTTATGTCTCCCAACCACATTTATAGACCTTGGCCATGCTCCATAGTTGCACATGCAACTTTCAACTCTATGATTGTTCCCCAACTTGTGTTTCAACTATTCTTTAACTTCACCTCATAATAATAATAAAAAAATAGTTTAACTTCCCAAAATGTATGTTTCAATTATTATTAAGTGTTTCAACTATTCTTTACCTTCAGCTCATAATAATAAAAAAAAAAAAAATTTTTTGACTACTAAATTTTGACAACTTTTTCTTACAATTTTAGAGGTGACATCTTTTAAGTAGTTTTTTATTTTTTCACTTTTTTATTTTCAATATTTCAAAACTACTTGGAAAATAATATAAGAGAAAGTTGTCAAAATTTAGTAGTCAAAATATTATTTTCTAAAAAAGAAAATAGTTTAACTTCCCAAAATGTATGTTTCAATTATTATTAAGTTTTCTATTCACTTTTTTGTTTTCTCTTTTTACTTCATATTGCCACCTTCCACGTTAGAAAATCAGTATATCCCAGACAAACATCTAGCTTGCAAGCTCTTCTTCCGACCATTATATTGCTAACGTCTTATTTAACTATATATTTTATTGTTAGTTTACTGTTTATTAAGTCAATTTGCGTGGGTCAAGAACGTGAGAGATTTATTTTATAGAATAAAATGATAAGTTATTGTCATTGATCGAAAAACTAATACTTTGATTTGTTGATAAAAACATCAAGAATATATAATAAATTATATATTAATTTAAATCTTACTTGTCAATTTTTTTAATCAGTCGTTACAATTATTTGCCTTACTTTCTGCAATAAATCCTCATTTTAGGAAAATGGACACTATATATTTATTTATTTATTTTACTATCATCGTTTTGGATTTCACACTTTTCTTATATTTAATTGAATACACTCTCTACTAGTACAAAAAAAGCCTATTACATCGGTTATTTTGGGCCTATTACATCGGTTTTTTCACCGATGTAGTAGTTCCCGATGTAGTAAGTGTTTGATATATTACATCGGTCCTTGGAACCGCTGTAATATATTACATCAGAAGCGGCAGCAACGGGAAGCGGCAGCAACGGAAAGCGGCAGTAGCGAAAAACCAACGGCAACAGTAGTAAACCCTAAACCCTCAACGACGCGGTGGTGCGATGGAACGACGGCAGTGCAAAGGGGCACGATTCAGAGCGCGGTTCGGAGCTCGACTAACGGCGGAGGAACTCCCAAGCAGCGGCGTCGTTGTTCGAATAGCAAAGAGCGGCTCCGTGAATGGTGGCGATTCGCGAAGGTCGAGGAGCAGCTGCATTGAACGAAGAGCGGCAGCGCGAAGAGGGTCTGCGCAGAGGAGAGGAGTGGTTGCGCGGAGGAGCGCCTGCGCGGAGGAGTGGCTGCGTGGAGGAGCGGTCGCGCGAGGAGAACCTGCGGTGTTGTGCGGTGGCCGTGCGGGGCTGGTGTGGAGCGCCTGCGCGGAGGAGTGGTTGCGTGGAGGAGCGGCCGCGCGAGGAGAACCTGCAATGTTGTGCGGTGGCCGTGCGGTGCTGGTGTGGTGCGGTGGCCGTGCGGTGCTGGTGTGGTGTGGTGTGGTGTGGTGGTTGGGAACGAAGAGCGAAGAGAATGCAAAGAGAATGAAGAAAGCACGAAGACGAAAAGGAGAAATGAAGGGGAAAACCCTGCTGAGAAAAATAAGGCGTACTACATCGGTTAAACAGGGGAACCGATGTAATATAACTGCTCTGTGCAGAAAACCTATTTTTTTTTAATTTTTTTTTAAAAAATGGGTATTACATCGGGTGTGTTGGGGAACCGATGTAATATAGTTCGCAGAAATTTCAAAAATGCCATCGCGCACTGTATTACATCGTTTTTCGTGTAACTGATGTAATATCTTGTTGTAATATACCATTTCTGCACTAGTGCTCTTTTTAAAGGGTTTTTAACCCTTTTCGCTTTGGTAGATGACAATGTAAAACTGTTCACCGACTTTAATTATATATAGAGAGAAAGAATTTAAGTCTCACATTAAAAATGAGAAAGTTGACTAATATATAAAGATGAAAACCCATAAATTTATCGTCTTAAGATTTTTTGTTAAGAGTGATATCAATTTTTTATGTGTGGATTAGACTCGTGTCTTATTGGTGTTGTATCTCCTCAGTGATCCTCTCTCGAAAGACCCAACAGTAGTATCAGAATCGAAGGTTCGTGTGGTAAGACCATAAACTCATCGTCTTAAGATTTTGGATTAGATTAGAGGTGGTGTAAATTCCTTATGTGTGGGTTGGGCTCTTTTGAAATACCCAACACTGGTATTAGAACTTAGTCATGTGGGTGTGGTGACCAGCTTATACAAGGTCTTGTATCAAAAGTCTTCCTGACAGTGGGTTAGCTAAGCATGTCCTAGAAATACCCAACAACGGTATCATAGTCTAGTTCGTGTGGTGACCGACTTAGAAGAGATCTTGTATCGAAAGTCTTCCTATGAGTCAGATAAGCGAGTCTCGTTAAAAAGAATGGTTGTACAAAAAATGGGTACTCGATAGTTAGCTAAAGGGGGAAATGTCAATGTGAAGAGACTCACACTTGAGGAATAGATTGTTGAGAATCTAAGTATGAGACTAAGTCCCATGTTAGGTAAAAATGAAAAAGTTGAACACGCACCATATAAAGATGAAGGTCTATAAATCTATCGCATTTAAGATTTTGAGTTAAGAATAATGTCAATCGCTTATATGTTGATTGGATTGATGACTCATTGATATTGTATAAACATAAATATATTAATATTAATTTGTGTAATAATAAATAACTGGTAAACGATATTAATTTAAGTGCAAGTTTCACAATAATAATTATTCAATGTCTTTAATTATTTATAACTGTGTTTTCATAAAATTACAATATTATTAATATTTTAGCATTAAACTTATCTTTTACAATAAAAGATTGATAACAATCCACCTGTATTAATAGCAAAGTTTTAATTTTGATATACGAACTTAATGAGCACAAACTACTAACTTATACTAACCAACAAAAGATTAAAAAAAAAAAGTTGTGACTTTGAAGATATTTAGGGTAGAAGTGTTATACAATTAGGACATACATTATTTATGTTAATTTATTTTCATTGAACATTTTAACACTACAAATTAATTAAAATTATTCTACGCGTTCCTTATAAGGTAATAATCACAAAGGTTAACATTCTTTTTTTACTTATAGTACATTCCATGGTTATATAAAACGTAGAAAATTGCTTCATTAGTATATTTCTACTGCTTTCAAATTAAAAAAAAAAAATTTAATTATTTAATTACACGTATTTTAATTTTTTTTCTATTGCTGAACAAAAAATTTATTTCATAGCATTTTCTATGTAACAAAAAATATAGGTATATTTATTTCAAAAGTGGTCTAAGATCATTACAAGAAAATCTTACAATAATAATTAATTTTAGTGATAAAAAATAATTAGTCATTATTATAATAAATTTTGATATTAATTTATAAATTAAAAAGGTTATTGATAACTATAATAATTTTTATGATGTATTGGACTCTAAATTGATCACTAATATTAATTACTTAGGTTTTGAGAACCATAAGTATTGGTCTCTAAATTAGTCTTTAATTAAAAAATTGGTATCAATTGTTACCAAAATTAATCGTTAATTAAAAGTTTTATTGTAATGAATAATGAAAAAAAAAAGATGTTGTTTACCTTAAATTGTGTAACAATTAGTGGAAAATGAAAGTTAGATGTTATAGTCTACATTACTAATATGAGACATTATATTACCAATATAATTAATGATAAAATATTAATATTCTTAAATAATAGCATTTTATAAGAATGATACATATATGTAATATTAATTTACAGTATTTATGCTCATTAATTAATTTTTATTGAATAAAAGGCTATCTAAATAAGCAAATTTAATGCTTAATCATTAATGTATGACATTATTTAATATTTTTAACCAAAATATTAATTAAAGTAACATGAGAGAATGCGTGACACACTATTTTTCACTAATAGTGAAAGAAAAAGTAAGGTAAATCAAACTTTTTTTCTCTCTCGGTACTTGCATAAACTAATATACATCATTACATAAATAGGGAGCGTTTTCTGAATAAATTTGTGATCAAATTCAATAATTCATAATTTTAAAAATCATAAATCCTTTTAAATGATATTAATAGTTGTTTTATGCTTTAAAAAAACAAAATATTCCGTAGAAATACTGCGAGATATGAAAATATTAAAATTTTATACCGTATCACTTTCTTTTATAAATAAATTGAATAATATTATATTTTAAAATAAAATTTTATGATACAAGAAAAAATCAATTACTTTATCTACAAAAAATTGTAAAATATTTGTTTATTTATTACAAAATATTTACAAAAAAATAAAATAAAAAATACTTCAAATATTATTCATTTCAATTTTTTATAGTTATTGAGATCACCCTCCCAAAACAAGTTAGAGTTTAGCTCTCATCTCCACTTTATAATTTATGTGACTTTGTTCTTTTAATTTAATTAGTCGGATGATATTCACTTTTGTTTAAATGTGTCAGTTTAGTACCCATTTTTAAAAATGTGTCAGTTTAGTACCCATTTTTAAAAATGTGTCAATCGAGTCTCAACTTTTGAAAAATTGTCTCAATTAGGTCTCTTTCAGAAAGAAATGATTAACGCCATTAACTTTATTTATGACTTCTACTATTAATTTTTAATATAAATATTAATACTTAATTTTATAAATCATTTTAATTTTTTCAAAAGTTATAACTCAATTGATACATTTTTAAAAACGGGTACCAAATTGACACATCCGAATGAAAGTGGATACCATATGATTTATTAAACCTATTTTTTTTTAGTTGATTCACTTATTTTCTTTCCCCATTTTCATTATATGTAAGGTCTTTTCTTAGTTATTTTTGTGGTATATGGTTTAGAGATTTTGTCCGAAATTTTATGTCTTTGTACTTTCATCTTTCACTCTGTTTGCAATTTTCATTTGTTTTCCTGATACCGTTTTCCCCACCATCAAAATTACCTAATTAAAAAATTATTTATCATCATTACAAAGAACTACATTCTTAATTTCTAAACTTATATACAAAATTAAAATTTATTTTTATCTTAAATTTTGATATATTTTGGTTCTTAAATTTTAAAAATAATAAATATAATTTTTTTAATTTAAAATTGTTAATTTTTTTACATTTTTAATAATATTTTAGGTATGAATTAAATATTTATTAGTTTTCAATTGAGTGTTTGAATTTTATGAGTATATAAACATATCAACTAGTATAAATATATTAATTTGTGTAATAAATAACTGGTAAACGAAGTTTCACATTAATTATTATTATTATTTAATGTCTCTAATTATTTATAACGGGTTTTTCATAAAAATTACAATATTACTAATATTTTGACATTAAACATCTTTTTTTTACAATAAAAGATTGATAACATTCCACAATTATTAATAGCAAAATTTTAATTTTTATATATGAATTTAATTAGCATAGACTTAATTATTCGGATCATACCCATTTTGGTTCGAAAATTTCAAAATGGTACCCACTTTGAACTTTGTCTCAATTTAGTACCCAATTTTGATTATTGCATCAATGTAGTACCCTCCGTTAAGTCTTCACAAACGACGTTAACTACCTTGCCACGTGTCAGC
>Ga0214545_1007778_pt1 | contig 17625 bp, 8 predicted proteins | sample CNSS4metaG_FD_160064 | JGI IMG/M metagenome (GOLD analysis project Ga0214545, IMG submission 160064) | Root nodule microbial communities from cowpea collected in UCLA plant growth center, Los Angeles, California, USA - CNSS4 | ecosystem: Host-associated > Plants > Roots > Nodule | place: USA... | reverse complement strand
TTCATTAGTTTAAATTAGTCACTAATTACGCAAATATTTAGTATACACGAGTCTCTTGGGAAACGATATCCCGGTCTTACCGGTTACTACTTGCGCGACTTGGTACACTTGCCAAAGTCTTAACAATTGGCTTTTCGTTTGTGGTTGGTTTGTAGTGGATTTTACAGCTTTATAGTTTATTGTGTATTGTCGCTTTCGATAGTAGGGAGGGTAATATTATATGTGTTCGGTGGTCCCCTTGTGTTCCCCGTTGTTTATTCATTTTTCAGTTGTGGTCCCCCGTTTAATTGATAGCGTATCATTTTTTTGCATTTAGATGTGTGACGAGAGATTCAAGGTTGTGGTCCACCATGGTGGACATTTTGTTCAGAATGGTGGACTATTATATGTGGGTGGATTTATTAATGAATGGTCATGTGACCCAGACACATGGGGGTATTTTGAGGTGTTAGACACACTTAGGTCTATAGGTTATTTAGCTGTTAAAGAATTATGGTATGTTGTAGATAGACGGTTGCAGTTGTTGTATGATGATAATGGGTCAATTAATATGGTAAACATTACTAAGCGTACTGGAGAAGTCCACTTGTTTGTGGTTCATATTGTGTCAGAAGCAGTAGTTGTAGATGATGATATAGATAATAATTTGGAATATGTGATTGTTGAAGTTAATGCTGAGTTGGGACATGGAGGTTTGAGTGAGGTTGTCTTGGGGCATGAAGGTTTGGGGAGTGAAGGTGAAGGTCTGAATGAGGATGACTTGGGAGGTCGAGGTGAGAATGAGGATGACTTGGGAGGTGAGAATCAGCCTTCCTTAGGAGGTGAGGATGAAGTTGAGTTGGGATTAGGAGGTGAGGTTGAAGCTGATTTGGGAGGTGTAGGTGAGGATGAAGCTGGAAATGGAGGTGAGGCTAGCTTGGGTGGTGCAGGTGAGGATGAGTTTGGAGGTGGAGGTGAGGCTGACTTGGCTGGTGCAGCAGGTGAGGATGAGTTTGGAGGTCGAGGTGAGGCTAACTTGGGTGGTGCAGGTGGGGATGGAGTGTTTGAAACTGAGGTGGATATTGAGGCAGAGGTTCACAGTTGGGATGAATCAGAGACTGAAGATGAGGAATTTGTTGATATTCCTGTGAATGTAATGGGGGACATCAATAATTTTGATAATGATGTGGGTTTTGTGGCAGTTGAAGTGGGTATAAGTGAAGAAGAGAATCAAAGTGAAAGTGAACACAAAGGGAACGTGCGAAAAGACATCGATAGAGGGCTTTCTGATGATCAATGGTTGTTAGATGAATTATTGAGTGGTGCAGAATCTGATTGTGAATCAGAGGATGATGATAACAGTGGAGATGTTTTTGGGATGTTTGTGATGCCAAAATCCATGGCAGACTACAAGTGGGAAGTAGGAACATATTTCCTTGACAAGGAACACTTTAGAGATGTTGTTAGAACGTATGCAATTCATAGTGGAAGAAATATAAGATTTGTTAAATATGATAAGCGTAAAGGGTGAGATGTATGGGGGCCCAAGGAAACTGCCCCTTGTTAGCTTATTGTGCTTTGTTGACTTCCCATCATAACTGGCAATTAAGGAAAGTTGTTGATGTTCACACTTGCAGTAGAGAATTTACCATTGATATAATCAATTCTAAGTGGTTGAGTGGGACTTTGGAGACAGACCTGAGAGAAAATCCAAGTATAAAAATCAATGAAATATGTAACAAGGTTGTTAGAAAATGGAATACTAGAGTGTCAATGTCTATGGCTCGTAGGGCAAGAGCAACGGCAGCAGACCAAGTCCAAGGTTCATTTAAAAAATAGTTTAGGAGAATTTATGATTATGCAAATGAGTTGCTGAAATCCAATCCTGGATCTACAATAAAATTGAAAGTGGAAGACGTGCAGGGTCAAGCCACATTCAAAAGGTTCTACACTTATTTAAAAGCGTTTAAAGATAGTTTTTTGTCATGTAGACCAATAATGGGGTTGGGTGGATGCTTTTTGAAAGGAAGGTATGGGGGTGAGTTATTAACTGTTGTTGGTCGAGATGGTAATGACCAGATGCTGCCACTATGCTATGCGCTTGTTGAAGTAGAAAACAAAGAGACATGGACTCGGTTTATGGAGCTATTGATTGAAGACTTAGGTGGGCCAGAAGTATGTCAGTCCATCACTTTCATGTCAGACCAACAAAAGGTAAATTCCATTACTGATTTAATTAATATTTTAAAGTGTTTGCAATATACTTATGGATTTATATATTTCACTTTTTGCTTTTGACAGGGACTTATGCCTACTATACAAGAGTTGTTACCTGGAGTAGAACAAAGATTCTGCATGCACCATTTGTACGCCAATTTTAGGAAAAAATTTGGTGGGAAGAAATTAAAGAATTTAATGTCACGGGTTGCTGTAAGTACATATCCCCAAGCTTGGGAAAGAGAAATGAGAAATATCAAAGAAGTCAATCTTGAGGCTTACAAATACCTCATAGCCATTCCACCAAGGTTTGTGTTTATCATCCATATTCACAATACTGTTAGACACTATGATGATGCTAACCTTTGTATGACACTTTCATTTTCAGATTTTGGTCCAGATCTAGGTTCACAACTCAAGCCATCTATGACACTCTGGTAAACAACATGAGCGAAGCCTTCAACAGTGTCATAATTGATGCAAGGACTAAACCAATTATATCAATGCTAGAGGACATCAGAATTTATTTAATGAAGAGGTGGGCCAAAAACCGGAAGAAGGTGAAAGCTTTTAAAGGTTTAATCTGCCCAAGGATTAGAACTAGGCTGTGAGAAGAATCAACCTTAACAAAGAACTGGATGCCAAGGTATTTAAATAGGCATTTTCACACAATTAATATTAATCATTTAGCCTTATTACTAACTTGTTATGCTTTGATAGTTGGTCAGGAGAAAAGATTTTTGAAGTCAAGCACATTTCACTTATTGGAGAGAAGTACAAAGTCAACATTGACACACAAGAATGCATATGCAGGAAATGGATGCTTAGTGGTATTCCTTGTTGCCATGTACTTGCTGCAATGAGGTTTTTAAATTTGAATGCAGAGGAGTTCATACCACACTGGTTCAGAATTTGCATGTATAAAGAAACATACCACTTCCTATAATGATGTGCAACCCCCCTCCCCCCTCAAAAGGAGACTACCTGAGAGGCCAAAGAAAAAAAGGAGATTGGAACAGTGAGAGTTAAAGAAAAATGATAGAGTTGAGGAAAGGTGGCCATCAAAAGAGATGTAGGGTATGCTGTGAAGTGGGACATAACAAAAGTAATTGTCCACAAATCCCTCAGCAAACACATCCATAACCACCACCCCCATCAAGTCAACAATCCACACAAACAACACAGCCTACACAACAACAACCACCTCCATCAAGTCACACAGCCAACACAACCTTCAGAGCAAGCACATGAAGTCTCAATACAGACTGGGCAACCAAGGACAAGGCAGAAATTGCAAATTCGAAGACCACCAACTTGAAGATCATTTTCTGTGTTTTAATTAGGCCTACTTAAGAGACTACTTTTGATGTATTTAGGCCTCTTTTGGTATAATTTTGTAGTAATTGGTACTATATTTTGTTAACTTCTTTTGTCCAGCACTTCGCTTTTGTTTAACATCTAAATTGCATGAGTTTAACAGATTCTGATTGCACTTAAATGAATATTGGTCTCCAATATTAGAGTTGTGATTGCCATTTGGACTTGTGTGATTAGCAGGTTGTGTATGTTCAATATGGATTGAATTATATTTTGCTATATTTTGCACTTCTGATTGGCAGGTTGTCCTATAAAGCAAGGACTGTATTCAACATTTTAAACTTAAAATAGGGACCAAATTGAACATTTTAAACTTAAAATAGGGACCAAATTGAACATTTTAAATGAAAATAGGGACTTAAATGAACCTTTTTAAACCAGAGTTGGGACCGAATTAAACAACTTAAACGAACATAAAGATTCATTCATGTAGAACAAAATACACATTACTCAACCCTGCTTCATCAACAACACAAACAACATTCATAACTTCATTCATAAATTACAATGCAAAGCCAATGACTGGTTTTTTTACATTCATAACTTCAACACCCACAAAACATCATCCTCACCTAAACACATTGAATTTTTAACATTACTAGCACCATGACTATAAAGATTACAACAACAACAATAACTAATCCTAAGAAAAATTGGATCGTTTTCTTCATAGCCCTCACAAGAATCTCCAGTTCAGAAATCTTCATCCTTTGTGGGCTATAATACCATCCCTTTCATCATATAATTCTTCATCACACCACTTGAAGTAGTTACACCACACCATATCACTGGAAGCAGCACTCTTGAACTTAGAACAACCCCAAAATTGTCTACCATTATTCTTCGAAGTTTTTGCCACTCGAAGCACTGTAACTTCTCCACATTTGCAAATGAGGAAGAAACCCATACCTTTGGAACCACGAATATGAGACCCACCGCAACTTGGTTGCCCCCAACAATTACAGCAAGAGGAGGATGACGAATGGTGACGAGACATACCTCTCAAACGCAAATTTTGAATCACCAACTGGATTGTGCACAAGATTCTTGCTGGCCATAATTTTTCTTCAAACCTCTCAAACCCTAATTTCTTCCCCAAATCAATTTCACTAACTTTTAAACTTACAACGTCACTGCTAAAAAATTGACACGTAACCCAAACAATTACACTGTGTCATTGTGACATTAACAATTTCATCATATAATTCTTCATCACACCACTCGAAGTAGTTACACCACACCATATCACTGGAAGCAGCACTCTTGAACTTAGAACAACCTCAAAATTGTCTATCATTATTTTTCGAAATTTTTGCCACTCGAAGCACTGTAACTTCTCCACATTTGCAAATGGGGAAGAAACCCATACCTTTGGAACCACGAATATGAGACCCACCGCAACTTGGTTGCCCCCAACAATTACAGCAAGAGGAGGATGACGAATGGTGACGAGACATACCTCTCAAACGCAAATTTTGAATCACCAACTGGATTGTGCACAAGATTCTTGCTAGCCATAATTTTTCTTCAAACCTCTCAAACCTTAATTTCTTCCCCAAATCAATTTCACTAACTTTTAAACTTACAACGACCATAAAATTTCACTATGCCAACGTCACTGCTAAAAAATTGACACGTAACCCAAACAGTTACACTGTGTCATTGTGACATTAACAATTTTAACTTCGTTTGTCAAAAGGACTCGATTGAATGCGATTTTACCAAAATGATGACCAAATTGAACAAACAACAGAAATAGGGACCAAATTGAATAATTTTGACAAAAATAGGGACCAAATGTGTATTTAAGCCTTTTAACTATTACCCCTCTTTGCCACCAAATCCTTTAAACCCTAATCTTCAATTCCCTTTCATTCCCAAAGTCGCCTTTCCTACCTTGTTCTCTACAACAGCTGTCGTGACCACGAGCATAAAATCCACTTCATTCCATTAAAGCATGTACCATGAACTCCTCTCCTAACTCTGCTGCTCACAGTTACAAAAGGGAGCCTTCAACCTAAGCTCGTACATGGGCTCCCTCCATTTACTCTCCTTCCTTTGTATCCAATCACAAATTCCTTCTTTTCTTCTCCCAAACGCACGTTCATTCCTCTGTTCCTACAAACACATTAACGAAAGAGTGTACCAAACGTATTTCGATTCTAGGTTTTCGATTATAGGTTTTCGATTTTTGATTCAAACACCTCTTTTAGATTTCGTGTTTCATGTTTCACGTTTTAGAGGCTCCACCTTTCATGATTGTTCTCAAATTCGCGGCAGCATAAAACCCTAACCGAAGATGAGGTCGATTTTGATGAAGGGCCACCAGAGGCCACTCACGTTCCTCAGTTACAATAGGGACGACAATCTCCTCTTCTCCGGCGCCAAGGACCACAACCCTACTTACTGTCTAATTCTTCGACAACGGCGAACACCTCGGCACTTACCGTGGCCACATCGATGTCGTTTGGTGTTGCGACGTCTGAAGCAAGTTACCTATTAATTTCACTTCCAATTCAACTTTTCAAAATTGTTTTTCACACTGATTGTTAATGGTGCAGGAGATTCTAGTTGACTCATAACGGGGAGTGGGGATGTTGTTGCTGCTCAGTACGTGTTTGATGAAATTCCGAGGTTGAATGCAATACATTTTTGCTTCCCAATACGTGTTTTATCCTTGGCTATCAAGAATTTTAGCATCGCAAGGTTGTTTTAGTTCCTTATATTTTCATTGATTTTCTTCATTTTTTCTTGTTTGATCCTCACTTTCATGGTTGTACCGTGTAATTGATCTCCCCTTGCAAAAAATTGGAATATCAGTTTTTTCCATTTTGAATGAGAAAACTAAAATGAAACGAATCCACCATGTTCCATTAGTTTAACTTTTTCATTTTATCACTGAGGGTATATTCTTTCTGTATCAAAGCTTAAAATCTTTCACATTGTCTTTGCTTAATGATTCTTGATTCTTTAGTTATGAAATGTTCATGCCTCTAGCATTTCTGCTTTAGCACCCTTTTATTAGTTAGCCTATTCCTTTTATTAATGAAGGTTGTCCTGCATTAACCACATTGCCTAGTTTGGTAGCTTCACAAGGGATGGAGTCTGAGATCATGCCTCTCAAATGTCCATTAAAAGCTACAATGTTGCTTTTATTATTATTGAAACTCTAACTGAGTTGGTTTGAATCTTTACAGGCTTTAGCATTAACGCTAGTATCCATTGGTGTTACTATGGCTACAATGACAGATCTACAGTTTCATTTCTTTGGTGCCTGTGTTGCATTAGCGTGGATTGTACCTAGTGCTATAAACAAAATCCTCTGGTCCAGATTGCAGCAACTAGAAAACTGGACTACTTTGGCGTGAGTAATTTTTTTGTTTATTCTTTGGTCATTAATAAGTATTCATTGTATCTTTATAATTTATATTATGTTATGACCGCCTTTCCCAATTCCAAGTGTTGATTTACATACTAGTATTCCTTCTTTGCCTTATTTGTGGATTATTCAACAGGTTAATGTGGAAAACAACACCTATTACTTTAATTTTTCTGGCTGCTATGTTACCGTGCTAGGTCACGACATTGTGTTGGATCAAGTTAACATTAAATCTTCTAAAATAGGAAAACCAACAGCTCCTAAATATTAATACTTGAGTTGTTGTTTATGAACATGCAAGTCCAAGAGAAGCTTCCAACAAATGAAGAAAAAATCCATGTGGAACAATTGTAGGCAGGTTTGATTGCTCCCAATTGAAGACATACTCGGAGCCTACTGAATCAACACACATACAACCTGCTGTTACCAAGTTAAAGAAAAAGAAACACTTTGACTTCAAGTAATGCCATATGCACTTGCTAGTTGGATTGGAGTTGAATAAAGGAGTTTGAACGGTCAATTTACCTGCTAATTGAGTTACTTGTAGGATTAATTAGTTGGTAGTTTAGTTGAACCATGTGTCATTTAGTTTAGTTTTCACAGAATGTTTCCATGGCTCTATGCACGTTTCAAGTTTTCTATGGGCTAGTTCCCAGATTCTAAAAACTTTGTAGTGCTGTTTTCATATTTCTCTAATACAAGTTGGATGTTTCTTTCCAATTCTTTCTTTATTGTTCATGAATTGTTCTAGTCGTTTGAATATTTGATTTGTTGTTTTCTGCCAATTTTTGTAGTGTTGGTTGCTAAATATTTTTACTTTTGCCACCCATTTAGTCACCAAAAGATATTTTTATTAAGATAAAAAATTACTTAATTAGCGACCGAAAAATAAAGGTCGCTATATTTTCACATTTGTTTAATGATTGGAAACTTTCTAAAGCTAATAATTTTTGTTACTTTAGCGACCGAATTAGCCACTGAAATTTTAGTGGCTAAATTAGTCTCTACAATAGGAAATGAACAATCATTCTAGCGACAGATTAGCGACTGAAATTTTGGTGGCTATTTAGTGACCAATACTTAATTCGGCCGCTAATGAGTTTGCTATCAGGGTTTTCGCAACTACATAATTTTGGTCGCTAAATGATTTGCGACCAATTTTAAGCCTTTTAGCAACCGAAATAGGTAGTCGTTAAAATGCTCTTTTTTAGTAGTGTATGTGGTGTAAGAATTTTAGTTTAAACAAAGCTTTAATTATTTTCATATCCCTTACGGGTGGTGTATGATTTGTAGCATACACTTGATGAAATCACCTATATAAGTGTCAAGTGGGGCCGTTTGTATGAGATCTTGGCATGATCTCTAGAGAACTCATGAATATTGGGCACGCGCATGTCCTAGTAAGCGCAACACAACAATAACAACAAGAATTGTGGGAGTGTATTGTGATTGATGAACCGCTAACACACATCAAGTGTCCTTGGTTCATATAGCTTACTATACCAACTACACTATATGTTAAGTTTCCCAATCTAAGACTGGTTCATATAGCTTGTTATACCAGCTCTGATGCATTACATCCTATGTGAGACCTAGAATTTTCTCTTTTTCTTTCTATCTTTTATCTTTAGCAATATGTGGGGGATTGTTGTAAAATAATTGTTAATATTGCAAAAGATATTTGCAGGTTAACAACCATTTTTTCTTGTTGCCACATTCTAGGAAGTTGCAAAGTTTCCTCCGCATATCTTGGTCTATAATTTATTTGTACGTTACTTTCCCTCTTTCTGTAAGCCATGCTATAGTGAACGTTGAGTGGGTTGTTAATGTTCCATGAACAATGAGATTTTTTACTCATCCTACACCCATCCTTCACCTATAAATAGGTGCATCAATTCCCTTCCAAAACACACTTTCATACTCTCATTCATTCTCTCTCATTCTCTCATCCTTTCTCTGCTATACCTCTTCTTTTATCCTAAGTTTATTCATTTACTCTTTTTTAAGAGTTATCTTGCTAGTTCTGAGATATTCGAAAATTTCGATAAGTTCTTATTGTATCCTGGGGGGCTTGCGCAATACACCGCAGATAAGTCCTTACGGACAGTGAATCTACACACCTCGGGAAGTCTTTTTGTTCATGATTTTGTCAGCTACTAAAACAGATATTTGGGGCCCTTGTGCCATTATATCTATAAAAGGGAATAAATATTTTATAACCATTGTAGATGACTTCTCTTTGTATACTTGGTTAATCCATATGATTGATAAATCTTCTGTGCGCAAACATATAATTAATTTCATTGCATATGTTGAAAATCACTTTAACACCAATATCAAAACCATTCTACTAACAATGGTTGTGAGTTTGCCATGCATGATTTCTTTCCCAGCAAAGGTATCCTCCATCAAACAACAATCGTGGAGGCTCTAGAATAGAATGGCATCGTAGAAAGGAAGCATTAACACCTTCTCAATGTCACTCGTGCTATGTGTTTCAAGCCAACCTTCCTACCCTCTTCTAGTGTTTTGCTGTAACTTATGATGCTTTCCTTATTAATTATATGCCTATTATCCTTTTAAAAAAATAATAATCCCTATGAAAAAATATATGGCAAACCTTGTTATCTAACCAATTTACTTGTTTTTGGCTACCTATGTTACTCTGACACTATCACTTCTCATAGAAAAAAAATTGATCCTAGAGTTATCTTGAGTGTCTTTCTCGACTTCAACCTCATGTCAAAGGTTATTGTTTTTTAAATTTGAAGAATCATAGAATTGAAGTGTCACATAATGTGTTATTTCATGAAAACCATTTTCCATACACTAACACATCTATTAGCATGCATAATGATAATAATCTTTCTCTTCCTCTTCCTCAGAGTTACATACATCCAAGCTCCAACTTCAAGGAAAATCCCTCAGAACAATCGGTCTCTAACAAACGCCTCATTGGTCAGTTAATTTATCTAACCAACACCCATCTCAACATTGATTTTGTTGTCAACCATCTCAGCCAAATTCACCTCAGCACCAACTGATCTACACCAACAAGCTGCACATCGTATTCTTTGCTACCAGAAAGGCACTCCTGATCATGATATCTTTCTTCAAACATCTAATGTGCATCAATAGAAAAGTTACAATGACTTCAATTGGGCCACATGTCCCACCACTCGACGCTCTAGAACTTGGTTTTCCATATACCTTGGCAACTCTATTATTTCTTGGAAATAAAAAAAGCAACAAGCTGTCTCTCGTATCTCCTTAATGGCTCACGTACATTCTTCAAGACCTTGGGACTCCTTTTGTTCAACCTACTCAGTTGTACTACGATAATTAATCTGTAATCCAAATTGCCTCTAATCTTGAATTCCACAAACTTATGAAACATGTCGACATTGACTACCACATCGTCCGCGAAAAAAATTCAAAAGGGGCTTCTCAATTCTCCTAATTTCTTTTATTGAACAAGCCACTGACATCTTCATCAAACCTTTACCCCCATCAACCTACAACTACCTTAACTCCAAGATGGGAATGGAAAACATATACTCCCAGCTTGAGTGGGGTGACAAAGTCTTAATATATTTGCTATGTTGTTGTGCTGCCCAACATGCTCTCCTTCTGTCCAACACCTTTCTTCGTCACTTTAGTGTTTTCTTTTTTTCTCGTAGCTTTCTGTTTTTGTTACATTAGTTTTCTATTTTTTGTTTGCCTATATCTAGGCATCTTGGTTGTAGCTTTTCTTCAATAATGAATACAATACTCGTACTTTTTTTCCCTTTCCTTCTATATCTTTATTAGTTTCTATTATCTTCTTCACACACCTCTCAAATATGAACAATATGCAGATTTTACCAAGTAGTAGTTTTATATTGTTTTGCTCTTCCAAATACATCAATGGTATGCATGCTAATAAGATTAAGAAGAGAGTATATTTAAATTGTCTTTAACTTCAATTCCAAAACGATGAGAGATTATTTAATATAATAGATGAGGCTTCCCGTTGAAATTTAAAAAGATATAGGATTTGTTATCCAAAATATTATTTTTTAAGCCTTCATAATTTTATCATAAAAAATCTCCCAAAATGTATGAAAGGAATATATATATATATATATATATATATATATATATATATATATATATATATATATATATATTAAGTTATTAATGTACTAGACAATATATTTCAACATGATTAACACCAAAATATTTTAATTTAATTGATAATTCAAATTTCACAAGTGAATTCAATAAAATACAACTGTGAAAATTTACGGTTTTTTTTTTCCTTCACATATTTTATGTATCTATTAAAAAGAAGAATTGAAAAACTTTAACATGAACGAGAATTTTTAACTTAATATGTGGACTACTCTCCAAACACAAATTAGCCAATGAAAAATTTGATTAAAAAATATGTTAATTTTGTGATCATTCAAGAGAATGTACTCTAAATGAAAGAAAATAATTAAAAAAAAAAACAAAAAAAAATCAAATTTAACAGTTGATCAAGAGATTTAAAAAAATTTGTAAAATAAAGAAAAAGAAAAATAAAAGTTTTCTATGGTCAAAATTCGTGAGATGCATTCTAAATATGTGTGTAATAGCGTTTTTTTCCCCATTCATTTCACACAATCAGAAATTCATGCGCATTGTACTTGACGAAAATGTTTTTCACGAATTCTACTTTTCATGGGTAATTATGTATATATTTTTTTTGCAAAAAAGTGTCACAAGATTGCAATGGATGTTTTTTCAAAGATTTATTTTGTATAAAACATCACAATCTTTTTCAAGAATATATTCATGAACTCTGCCTAATAAAATTTTACACCTTTGCCACAAAAAAAAAAAAAATTGTGGGAAACATATACAATTAAAAAATAATAATAAAATAATCTACTAACCACTAAGAATGTCTTTAAATCTTTGTCATTACAACAGTACAGTGGTGCTATCAAGAAAAGGTTAAGATATAAGTTACATGTGGTACTAAACGTTAACATTATTACTAGAAGAAAATATTTAGGTTTTATTGATGATGTAAATTGAAACACCAGTTCATGAAAGTTCTTAAACATGAACTTTGTTGAGTATGTGAAGAGTCTTGGTGTATGATTTGCATTCGAGTGGTGGTTCATGATAGATTTATCCAATACGGATATTTTGAAAGAGCTCATAATGTATGTTGTAGTAAATGTTTTTGTTTTGTTGATCCTTTGATGAATGATGGAAGAGTTATAAGCAATGAAAATATAAAAAATATTATTGCAATTAGAAAAATTGAAAGAAAGGTAAAGGAAAGGGTGGTTGAAATGAAAGATATCATATAATACCTAGCCAGAAGCGAAGGGGAAGGAAACAATGATTGCATGTGGATATGACAATGAGGGCAGAGGAATAAGTTGGAAGGACAGAAGTGAATGATGATGAAGTAGGTCCCGTGCTTATTTGAATGCAATAACAGAGATAAATAATAATAATATGAGTATGAGATAAGAAGAAGAAGAAAAGATGAAATGAAGTAGTAGAGTAGAGGGAGCGTGCAGAGATGTCAGGCTAGTTAGCTCTTACACTGCTTCACTCTCCGTAACCCCACATTCGCTACCTGCACCACCACCTCCTCCACCACCTCATCACGACCATGATTCTCTGATGTGATACTTTATTCTTTTGCACCAGGGAATGTGCAGACTCGCCTCTGCTTCTCATTCTCAACTTATTCTCACTCTTTTTTTAATCAAATACAAATATTTTTTATTCATAAAAACTTTCATTAAATCCTTTGATTTCATGAATGCTACTCTTTCAAATTTTAATCAAGTCCTTTAATTTATAAAGATACAACCACCTGGACTTTTGATTCCTTGGAACTAAAGATCCTACTTTTATGAATTCATTATCTACGTGGCTTGTGAATTGCATTACTTATTTCAATCTTTCAAAATCACTCCTTCCTTTACTTATTTCTTTTAATTTCCTTGAAAAAGGCACACAACTTTTGTAACATTATAGAATCTTCCTTTTTTTTTTAAGTTTTCTTTTTCAAGAAAATATGGAATTATCTTAATTATTTGATTTATTCTTAAAAATGTTCTTTTTAAAATACTTCAAATTCTAGTTGTATTTATTTTATGTAATCAATGGAATTTATATTACTATATAGATGATTTTTTTTATATAGATGCATTAATAAATGGCATTAATAGAATCTTACTGTTTTAACTTTTAAATTGAATATTACGTAATGGAATATTACGTAATATTGGTTAGTCTACATTTAAAAAGAATTTAAAAGAATATTTATTTGTTGTCTTTAAAGTTTTGTTAATCAATTTTAATATATTTTTTTATCAAAACAAATTATCAAGACAAATATCTAAATGTGATAAAAAATAAGCCCAAGTTTTGCAGAAATTGTCAAAAAGATCTGGTTGATCAAGCTTATCAGTCGGGTCGGACTAAAAAAATGTATACACGAATTGTGTTAATCAGATCCCATCCAATGAATCAACTGAGCAAGACCACAACTGAAAGAAACATAGTCCTTAAATAATGCTGTTTTATTAGTATATTGTTACGTTAAATTTGATATATTACATTAAAATTCGTTTATATATATTTTTCTTTTTTAAATATTAAGCATATTAGTTTGTTGAAAGTTTAATTTATAATTTATTCAAATAAGTTACCACGAAGATAAGAGATTATATCTTAAAAACATGCTTCTCGCGTATAAAAGTTAATTTTAACTCTTCTAAAATTTAGTCGAGTTATTTCAATCTCTAAATCATGCTTTGATTAAAACGGATTTTAATTTTTTTTTTGTATAATTTATACGTAGATTTTTTCTTTGATATATAGCCCATTTGTACTTTTTTTTTTAAAATATATATATATATATATATATATATATATATATATATATATATATATATATATATATATATATATAGGTCAACTTATAAAAGATTTAATATGAAACAATCTTTTGAGTAATTATAAAGTAATGATCGACAAGCTTTAGAAAAAGGCTAAACCATACTAAAAAAAGGCAAGCCATGATGAATAATGAATAAAATTTAGGGTTTGATTTTTTTAAAATACAAAAAAACGATTTAAAGTAATAAATTGTTTTCCATTTAAACTTGATTGCAATAGAGATATATATTCCATTCCGTGGATTATTGTGAATATTGGGAGTTCCAAGTCCGGCACTCGATGGGTATTTGAAGAATGGATGGTAAAAAACAAAGAGGTGATAAATTTGAAAAGGTGGTGCATAGCATTGATATCAAGGGTGTAAAAAGTTGAGAAAACGACGAGAATTATGAGTTATTTTGTTTAGAAATGTAGAGATAAATGAGAGGGAGAGCAGCGTCTTGTCACAACAGCATGTTACTGTAGGGCATGGGTTGTCTCTGCCAAATGCAGTTTCTTTGAAAGCAGACTAATGTATGTATAGAGAGAGACAAGATATGGACAAGAATCACACAGACACTAGAGCCAAAGGGGCGTGCTGTAATCATTCTCTTTCCTTTTCTTACTGCCACTCTTTTACAATTCACCTTTTTTTTTTATTAAATACTATTTTCATATATTCAACTCTATTTTATATTTATCATAAATTCCTAAACAATAACTTGGTAGTTCCAAAAGCATAATGGCCACCTAAACAAAGAAATGATGCATGTTTGCCACTGCATGCCCTTTCTACAACTCATTCAGGGCTTAAACCGGAAAAGGAAAAGGCACGATCATTTTAAATTCATACATGTCTATTTTTTTGGTCAGCCAAAGATAAAATGATATTATTTAAGATTCATATACATGTTTAACATAACAATTAATACAAAGATACAATTATATTAATCATATTATTATTACTACGCTACGTACTCTTTATGACATCATCGCCACGTAACCCTAACGCTAGCAATACCATTTCACATAAACCATCTTTCCTCTTATACCTCCTTCCACAATTATTTTAACTTTCTCTACATCAATTAAAAATATTAAATACCAAAAAAATAATAATATTTTTAAGTAATTCAAAATTAATATTATTTCATATAATTTTATTTGTTACCATTAATTTTCATTTTAAGATTGAAGGTCTGTTAAAACTTCAAAACTTACGATAAAAATGTAATCCCAATTTTGGCCAATTCTCTCAGTATTGTTTGAAAATTTGTCTTAATTAATTCTCTCAGTATTGTTGTTTTCTTTTCCGGAACCTTGTTTTTTTGTTTATTTTACTTATTTTCGTAAGACAAATCTTATTAAAGTACATTCGAAATATACAGTGATATATATGACTTTTACACTTTAAGTCATTCTCATTCCGGAACATAATTCAATGAATAAAGATTTTCTAATAGGCCTTTGTTTCTTTTATCAATATAACATTACTGAAATTATTATTATTATTGTTTTAATTATTTTTAATAGTTATACTTCTTTTGTCCATTCCGTTTTTCTTTTTTTTCTCTTCCTCACAATTTGTTCACCTAAAAAAAAATAGTGTGAGACAATCATTATCTCCTTTTTTTTGTGTGTGCTCAAACTTTTATATTAACGATAAAACTCCGTGAATGTTTAAGCTCAATGTAGCATTTGATCTAGATGTTTTAGTATATATCAACTTATAATCTGTCGGTCAATAGATACATTTTTAAGATTAGTTTCGATCTATTATCATATTTTTTTAAACTCTAATATAATTAGAAATCACTTTTAATATAAATTTTCTAAATTTATTATTATTATTATTATTATTATTATTATTATTATTACCATAAAAATAAAAATTTATTATATGAGATGATTAGTATTAATCCTTTTATCATCAATCATGAATAAAGCAGGTAACCCGTGGACAACTACAATCTTAGTATTATATTTTAGAGAAAAATTGGTTGTGATATTTGTGATGGGATAAACTTAGATGGCATTTTTTTCTATGGAGGAAAGGGAATTCGTTTTGATAATTATATTTATTTTACTATAAATGATTAAAATTAAAACACGTTCTCATTATACAACTTTTTTAAATAGTCACAAATATTTTCAAATATTATAAGTTTCAATTTTATTTTATTTTTTGCACTTTTTTACATGTAAGACTACACTACAAGAAAACGTTTTATTAGTAACCAAGTTTAGTGATCAAAAGTTGTTAGTCACTATAGTGATCAATTTAGATACTAATTTACAAAGTAAAAAATTATTGGTTACTAAAATAGTCACTATTATAAATAAAAAATTATAATTGGTCGCTAAATTGATCTATAAAATTAGCTACCATAGTTTTGGTTACCAAAGAAAATTTGTCACTAAAAATTAGTTACCTAAGTTTTGGCTGTAAAAATGACCTAGTTTCTAAATTGGTCTCTAATTAATTAATGACCAATTATAATTTTTTATTTATAATAGTAACTATTTTAGTAACCAATATTTTTTAATATTTAAATTGGTTTCTAAATTGGTTATTATAGTGACTAACAACTTTTGGTCACTATAATTGATTACTAATGGAACATTTGTTTTAGTGCTAGAAACCAAAGACCCTAAAAGTAGCCAATAACAAATACCTTAAATTTGTATGGTGTTTGTTAGAGTTTTTCCATGAGTGAAAGCGTATAAACATATATTTTATGCTTTCAAATATAAATATGAAGTGGTGGATCTTGAATAATAATTTCAGAAAAAATAAAATAGTATATTTAAAATTTATATATAAACATCATACTTTAAGATAGGTTGAAGAAATTGAATTTGTATGCACTTTCATATCTAAATAACACTTTTATTATGTATACATCAACACAAACACCTTGCACTTATTCTAAATATAATATGGATTTATGTATACATACTTATTTATATATATATATATATCAAGTCGAGTTGATCGACAAGTCAAGTCGTCTTGGGCTGAATGTTGAGCCGAATTGAGTCAGACCAAAGATCAAGCCGAGTTTATCCAGGTCGAAGGTTGAGTCAAGTCGACTCAAGCTAAAGGTCAAGCCAAGCTGGCTTAGGACAAAGGTTGAGTCAAGCAGGCCTATGCTAAAGGTCGAGCCTTGTCGGTCCAGGTTGAATCCTCGTGAGTCAACCCGAACCGAAAGTCGAGATGAGCCATCTCAAATAAAGTTGAGTTTGCCTTAAAATAGAAATTAATTTATTTTATCCAAATAAAAAAATTAAAATTTACGATATTTCAATTACTTCATCTAAAAAAATTATCTAATAAATGAAGAAAATTTAATTGTAAGTAATTCAAATACTATGTATTTCAATTTCTTTCAATTTTTGAAATCTCTCATCCAAACACAAACACAAGATAATGATCCACACATGCCTAAAAATACAACACATTCTAACAAAGATTACTCACTTTCAATTCAATCTCATACACTTTCTTATTACTCATATTTTTTTATACTTTTATTAACTTGAGCGTTAGAGATAGACTTCCTTTATTGACACCTATCGGTCAAAGATCTCACACCATCTTAGAAAGTTTCAATCATTTTTAATAAGAACAAAAAAAAAACACATATATATATATATATATATATATATATATATATATATATATATATATATATATATATATATATATATATTTAATTTAAAATATATATATTAAAAGA
>Ga0214545_1007772_pt1 | contig 17637 bp, 11 predicted proteins | sample CNSS4metaG_FD_160064 | JGI IMG/M metagenome (GOLD analysis project Ga0214545, IMG submission 160064) | Root nodule microbial communities from cowpea collected in UCLA plant growth center, Los Angeles, California, USA - CNSS4 | ecosystem: Host-associated > Plants > Roots > Nodule | place: USA... | reverse complement strand
TGAGTTTTGGCGCGCTATCTTAAATAATTGAAATTTTCCCGCGTTGGGATTTTTATCGAGATAGCTATTTAATGCAATTATTTATTTTAATATTTATTTCTAAGTAATATTCCCTAGGGATGTTACAAGGTGGGTCACTAATGGACACACTTAAGTACCAAGTCTTTCCTAGCCAGAATTTTCCTAGACATGCACTTTCACACTACCACACTTTATCCACTATCACAGCACTATTCTAATGACAATAGCAGCGGAAGATAATCACACGAACCAACAGCTCTGATACCACTGTTGGGTATCAGAGTACCAGCACAAGTACTCACAACTAAAATACAAGATGAAAATAAAGGAACAAAAATAGATAATAGGCAACAAATATAATTTATTCAAGGAAAGGAAAAATTACATATCATTCTCTCTAATCCAAGGAGAAAACAATGACAACCCCTCTCTTGGAAATAGGAGAAACTAATACAAGGAGAACCTTAAAGGAGAAACTAACCTTCTCTCTTAAAGGAGAAACTAATATTCTCTCTTAATTCTTCTCTCAAGCAAGTAAAGTAAAAGGAATAGAAAGGGAGAGACTTTTGGGACGATTTCCTAAGGAAACACTGGACTCCTTTTATAACATTAAAAGTAAGCCCCAAAGTAAGTTCCCATCGATGTGGGACTTCTTTTCTCACAGTAGCTAAATGGCACAAAGGTTGCATTGAAGATACTTGACAAGGACAATTATACGAATCCTGTCTGACTGCATATGTCACTACTTTTCACTTTGATTTTTGGTCTCAAAGATGACCCGAATTACTATTTTTTTTCTGTACTTTCTTACTCAATCTTGGCTCTAATTTTTCACAATATCAATAATTCACTTAGAAATGCTTTCAAACATGAGCTCACATTATTAGAAAGGGTACGGCATCTCAATTTGGTCTAATTTGTTGGAGTTGTAACCCAAAATGTACCTATGATGATTGAGCCTGAGTAACAAGCTAAGATAAGCTTATCCTTTTTTCCCTCTTTATCCTCAGAGAGTAAGCTTCTCGTATCATTGTATATAACTCACTTTTCTTTGATTATATCAACGTTGTTTTTCCAGGGTGATTTGGCAAGCTATCTACAAAAGAAAAGGGTGTTTGTCCCTATATAAAATTCTACGTTTTGCTTTAAATGTAGCTAAGCAAGTAACCATTTCAAGGAACTACACGGTTCTTTGAAAACAGTCATGCCCTTTTCTTACTTTTATTGTCTCTTTTACGGTGGTTGATTTCTAAAAGGCTCCTAAAGTCTTTTTCTTAGCTTTCTAAATTTACAGTGTACTAATTGATTACAAGTTTATTGGAAATTCTACTAGATGATTTATGTAAGTTATCTTGAAAATTTGTTGTTGGCAGGGGCATGAACTATTTCCATGAATGATTTAAAGTCAAAGTAAGATCACTGTGCATCATGTCTTTATTTTGTAAATATGGATTCTTCTTACTTGTAGAAGAGAGGTTAGAAACATTGGAACCAAATTGGATTAATTTGTATAAATAATTTTGTTGTAATGTAAACAATTTATTTCTTTCTTGTTTTGCATTAGGGTTAAGTCTTCCATCTTGATTGGAACATGTTTAATTTGTAAATGTAAGTGTTTTGATGGCATTGAAGTGTTTGGTACCATTTTTAGAGGGTTATCTAATAATGTTTCAGTAATTTTTCTTTAAAAGTACTTTTTCGTGAATGTTTCAACTTTTTGAAATAATTAGAAACAATAAAGATTACGAAATTAATGAAACAAACTTTGGTACAATAATGTTCGGTTTAATAAAATCTTATTATGAAATGTTTAGACAATCTAAAAAAGTATAATACTGTTCACGTGAAGGCAATAGTGGGGGTTTAAAAAAATCTCAGGCAGTAGTGAGGGTTTAAAAAAACCTCAGGCAATAGCGGGGGTTTCAAAAAACCCCAGGCATTAGTGGGGGTTTCAAAAAACCCCAGGCATTAGTGGGGGTTTCAAAAACCCTAAGTAAGTTGTGTTTTTCCAAGGGTTGCTAAAAACTCCGGTAATTTGTTAGCAACGCTGACTCTTCTAGGGGAATTGCAAATTTTTGGTAAAGCCATTAGTAGGGGTTAAAACCTCTAGAAACGCCAAATATAACGCCCACTAAAAATAATTATTTTTTTAGTGCATACACGTCCGAAAGCATATTTTGGCTACCTGAGTTGAGATATACTTAACCTAAATATATTTAGTTAGAGCGACATCATACATCATACCAGCCAAGTATTAGGCAAAGTTATAATCAAGGTAATTAGCCAAGTAGATCAAGCCTATCCAAGTAATAACCCATAAACATTGTATAAATAACACAATACACGAAATAAATTAATTGCGTTCCATTATTACAACCTTTAATACTCTCTCACGTACTTGGATGACTTAAAGCGTTAGAGTGTCTTCTGCAGACACACCCCATTCGGTATTGGAGAGACGAGAACCTAGGTCATCTCGACACAAAGATGTGAGGTTGGAGTTTGGAGTACGCGTGGAGAGTTGGAGAAGATCTTTAAGTACATATTTGGCTCTACATGAACATTGATAAGTGTCTAGAATACGTAAAATTTCTATATAAATTTGACATTTATCATGCTTTAATTGCTCATATTTTGTAAGTAAACAACCCAATTTAGCTTAGCATTACACAATGAGGTAATAAAAAGAAGAAAAATAAGAAATTGATGAATTTTTTATGATTTTGCAGCAATTTCTCGAAAAATTAAAACTGATGTAGCTAAGCCACAAAATTCACGATTGAGCTCTAGTAAGGCGATCAAGGAAGGATCTAGAATATGACTTTTGGAGCTAAGCCACAACAAAATGGTGCTCAACACTTAAGGAGGCGATGCATGGTTGAGCCACGAGAGAATGTGCTCAACACTTAAGGTGTAAGACTCGAGAAAATTAAATAAATAAATAAATATATATTTAATAAATGTGAGGGCAGGAATCCCTAACGTGTGCCATCAACGTGTTAATTTAATTATTTTAATAATATGTTTGACCATGGCGTGTGATAATATAATCCTAGATGTTTAAGAATTATCACAAAACATGAATTGGTTGAATGGTTGTGCAATTGTTTGGTAATTGAGTTGTGATGGATTTGAATCTTTGCTAGCACAATTTAGCCTTGACTTATTTGTGTTTTATTATTATTTTTTGGTTCTGCAAAGTTAGGGAAAACCTAGAAACCCTAGTAGCCGTCAGAGAAACCAAAGAGGCATGAAATAATTTGTTACGGTGCATTTTCGTGTGGCTACCAAGCGGGAGTTTTAGAACCCTAAAAACATAACTTGGGAGAGTCTTAGAAGGTTGGAACGAGTACTGGAGATCAAAGGGGAGATCAACTATGGTGCAAGGAAGGATTCTAAGAGCACTTTTGGAGTGAGAATCCAGGTTAGGGGAGTTGTGGTTGCATTTTATGTTTGAATTATATAATTGTGAATTTTATGAATGATTGTGCACGCTTTTTCTAGAGTTCGTTAAGTTTTTGGAAAATTCTAGAAATCGTCTGGCAGGCCTTCAAAGCCATTAGGCGACGCATGTTGAAATTATCCAGTTTATGGGTTTCTGCTTTGAATTGCCTGGCGGTGATGAACTGCCGCTAGGCGATGTGCGTTAGGATGCACTATTTTGATGTTCGTGGGTTTTCTGGAGATTTTAGGGATCGCTAGATTCTTTGGACCATGGTTAACAATGTGAGATATAAATTGTGTGATGTGAACTCGTGATTAAGGCAATTGGATGAATTGATGATTTCAAGAATATGATGTTCGTGCCAATGTTGGGATTAAAATTGTATGAATGTAGCCTAATAGAGTGTGTATGAATGTTGGACACATGATTAATTGAATTTTCGAGCAATTGAATGAGTGGATCACGTATTTGGATGCTTGGGATGCGAGGAATAGGTATCTTTTCAAGAAAAACATAGTTTTTCATATTTTCGCGCAGCAGGGACCTTCGGGCACTAGTTTTATATCGCTAGACGTTAGGTTTTTTACTTTTAGATGTTGGACGCCACCAATTTTTCTTGTATTCACAATTTTTGTAAAATTGCATATTTCGGTTCGTTAACCGTTTGATTTGGGTAAAATTTTGACAGGTGATCTAAAACATGTTTTTCTTTACTTTGAACGGTGGAGATGTGAATGGGTGGTTTGTAGCTAGTGATATATGTTACTCATGATTGTTGGTTTGAATTCACTAAGAGTATGATTAGTAGTGGATGCTTAAGTGTGCTTAAGTGTTAGTATGGCCTTGATTGGTGAATGTGTGTGTGTGTGTGTGTGTGTGTATATATATATATATATATATATATGTGTGTGTGTGTGTGTGTGTGTGTGTGTGTGTGTTGTGTGTGTGTGTGTGTGTGTGATTGATGAGTATGTTTTTGGTAGTACTTGTTGAGCCATGTTGAATATATAAATCTATATATATTAGCTTGAATGTATGATGTTATAAGTGTGTGAAAAAGGCCATTATTGATGATATCATTATGACCAAGTGTTGCATGATCATGATGGGTTTTAGGCAAGTCTAGGAACATGATAATCATGCTTTAAATGTAATGGGATTGCAGGGGCATGCGGAATAAGTATATAGCTTTGATGGTGTAATTTTGCAATTGTATCAATTCGAGTATATATGAGTTTAAATGACTAAGTGTTGATGTTAATCTTAATTTGACAGAAGGAATTTGTAAAAAGGGGGTTCTTGTACCTACTAATTGAGGTAAGACTTATGTTTTGTATAAATAAATGAGTTATGTGTCTATTGCCTTATTTTTTTTCATAATTTCATATGAGAATGGTTTACTCTTGGGTTCAAATTGAATGTTGGCATTAATTTAAGATGTGAGCATAGATGAATTTATAAAGGGATGGAGATGTGCTTATACTTGAATGTTGCATATGAGCTGCGATGTTGTAAATTTAAGTATATGAAGTATACGAATGCATATTTCAGTTTCTTGATGTTTAAGAATTTAATGGTTGGATGCTAGGAACTGAATTAGAATACCTAAAATCAGTAGTGTCACATTATTAGTGTAGCGCTTGGCGGTGCAGAGTGAACCACCAAATGATTGTAGAAAACAGGGAAGCCTTGTGTATCATGGCGCCCGGTGGTGTTGTGGAACCGCCAAGCGATCTGCACTTTTGCCTAACGACACTTAAGATGTGTTAGGCGATACTACAAGTGGCAAGGTGCGTTATGATGCATTTTGCATGGCTTGTTGTGTTGGTTTTGGTTTGGGATATGCTTAACCATCACGAGCGGGTAGGTTTGTGATTGGTGTTGGAATGCGTGATTAATATGAGCGAGGAGGTTCAGATTAATGATACTCTCGTGGAAGGATACGATCGGGGAGGTTCGTATGTTCTGTGCTCACACTTGAGAGTTGCTACGAGTAGGGAGGTTCATTGCTAGATGGATCACGCTTGTTGGACTATGGACGGGGAGGTCCATAGAGTTGGACTACGAGCGGGCAAGTTCGTAGAGTTGGACCATGAGCGGACAGGTTCGTGAAAGCATTAGAATCCCTAAAAGCATGTTTAGTGTGTACTGATCTAGTATAGGTCAAGTTTTATGAGATTGAGAGCTTTACACGACTAGGGTGATGACTTTAAGGTAGAGACTTGTTGGAGCATTCCTTGAGTTATGGCTCGGAATGACATCCCTTGAGTTGTGGCTCGAGATGGAGGGTAAACACGTGAATTTCCTTAAGTTGTGGCTTAGAATGGTATCCCTTGAGTTGTGGCTCGTGCGGAGGGTCTCCACTTGATTGAGCAATCATAGGTTGTGGCCAATGATGTGCTAATCTTGTGTCGAGAGTATGAATGTGGTTCTTATTGGGAACTCCACTTGGCATTACGAAGTGTGGTCCGTAACATGATATTCCCACACGTGTTTCTATGAGTTATGGCTTGTAGATGGTGGAACCATAAGTTGTGGCTTGTGGTGGCAAGTGTCATTCGATGTGCGAGAGCAGACGATGTTTCAGATGGAACTGATGATGCTTAGAGCCGGAGAGGGGCTAGCTGGGGAAGTTTTTATGGAGAATTTTAATAGTTTTATAAACAGTTATTTTACTAGATCATGATTTTGTAATAGATGTTGAACCTTATGTAATTTGAATTATGGCGCGTGCATAACGGTTTTTGAATTTTCTACATTTTGGGAACGAGTATTAATAATAAATGCGTTTTGTTAATCATTATAGTTTATTTTATTTTAAAATAGTAATATCCGATCAGGATGTTACATAATGTGGTGCATGGTTAAGCCACAAGAGAATGTGCTCAACACTTAAGGCGTTGCATGGCTAAGACACAAGAAAATATGCTTAACACTTAAGGCGGTGCATGGTTGAGTGCCAAAAGTTGGACTGAGCATTGTCAAAAAATTTCTATAAATAAAGACCTTGGGTTCTCATTAGAAGCATTGAGTGGAGACCCAAAAATGTAGCATTATGATAGAATGGGGTTTGTGAGGCACGAGGGAGGTGCTCTTAGTGTAAACCTTATGTGTAGATATTGCTAGAATTGCATTGTAATATTCTATGAGTAGTTGAACTCCCTCGTGTCTAAGTTTGATGTGATCAATTCTGATTCTATTCACTTCTACTTCTTAGGTATTTATCTTTGCTTTCGATCAATTGTTTGTGATTTGATTTATGCTTAATGATGACTTATCACTCATCTATTTAACTAGTTTAGATTGAGTTGGGAAACTGATCTCAAACTGTGGTCCAATCAAATCATCATACTTGTATTGATGCTTATTTAAGTAGTCAGAGGGGATGCTGGAGGACAGAGTCATGCACATTAAAGTAAGGATTCGTTCTACCATGAGTTGAGGAATCACACTAGGTTTGGAGCCCTTAGGTTCTAGTGTATCAAGTATGAACCTAGATGTACATAGAAAGAGTACTCCCAGGACATTAAATGATTTGCATAATAAGTAAACAAGGTGGTAGTAATGCAGTAGAAGAAAATGAGATGAAATCAATTCATAGCCCCTACTCCACTCAATCTATCTATGAACTACTATCTATTTTTACTTCCACTCTTTATAAAAACCAAAAACCCAAAAATCAAACTACCAATATACTTACTAAATCCTTGTGGATACGACACTTGTTGATACTACTACGTACCAGTACAGTTGCTGGGAAATGATTGTTGTGAAATAGTCATTAAACATTTTGACACCCAACGTAGGGTCGAGATACACTTTGTGAAAAGAAAGATTTATTGGGTCTACAAGCAAGATGGCAGGGGTTCCCCTTCCAAACAACTAGAAATCCCTTACCATGGACTAGTATGGCTCAAATTTAGCAGCATAACTTTACCAATCTCAAAAGTGATTTTTACATGGGTGGATCACCACTATCTATAACTAAGGAAACGCTAGAGGTGTCTCCAAAAAGGAGAGTAAAAATCCTAATTCTTCAAACATGGAAACCAAGGAAGACACATATGCCAATGGTACCTTGTCGAGTGGCAATAACATGTGTCTCACAAAAAAGAAGAAAGAGAAATTTGGAGACCACCCCTGTTAAGGGGGCCCACAAGCTTCTAGAAATATTTTCCATGTGGCAAGATCTCTCCTACAAGTGGTGCACAAATGAGAGGCTTGGGAGCAACCTTGCGCACTAAGCTAAGGTAAAACACTAAACTTATGTGTTTCCTTAGGACTCATCTCCTCTAGGCCTAGAAACCTACACTACATGCCCAAAAGAAAAAGGCTTGGATCCACCTTCCATGGATGAAGCTCGCCTTCCACAGATAAAGTCCATCCACATATATGCATTTGGCCATTGTTATGGCGTTTGCCATCAATAGTGGTAAAAAATTACAACAAAATATACCAAACAGTAATGTAGCTTAAACTAGAAACACAAAAAAAAAGAAAAGCAAAACAACTAACTATCAATTAAAAAAAAAAACTAAAAACAACAAATGTGAATTGAAAAAAACTTTGTTTAGAAAACTAATGAAGAAAGAAATAAAACTAAACTAACCTACACTAAAACAGCAAGCTAAATTCAAATTTTTTCCTTTTTATGTAATACAACTATTTTCTACTATGCTATTCACTATACTATATTTACTATTTTAAATCACACAAACTAAAGAAAATAACAACATTCTACTTCTAAAATTGAAAACAAAGGTTGGAAGTTGATTCTGAAGTGTTGCATTCTCACGCTCAATAGTTTTTCTCAATCCGTCCATGCTTTTTCTAAGATGATTTTGCCAGTCACTCTATTGCCGTTACAGCAACACCTTATCTAGTGAAGATGTTTTCACGTATGAAGCAACATCAATTAACCCTATAGTAGAATCTATGACAGCTTCTAGTAGCAACAGTGGCTTCAAATCAGCAGCTATAAATGAAGATTGGTGTGAATTGCTTGAACAAAATTAGCACCAACATTAAAAGTTTCATTTAGATCAAGATAAGCCTTAAAATCAGAACCAACAACTTTAGAATCATGATCATCGACAACCACAATTGAATCCTTAAGACTAGCATTAGCAACAACAAAATCAGAATTAGATTGCTCAAATCATAATGAACATCAACATCACCAGCATAAAAAATTGGAAAATCATTTATGACACAAATAGTTGTAGAAACTAGAATCACAAGCACATGCAGTAAAATTTTTTGAAAGCTTAGATAAATCAAAATCCATACCTACGTTGTTTTTAGATTCATGTCGTTTTTCTTCTTCTTTCAATTCTGGAAGTGGTTTCAACTTCAATTCTTCCTCCTCTTCTTCAATGACATGTTGCATGATTTCTGTAGGTTTTTCAAGTTGCTCCAATAGGTCCAAATGCCTTTTCTCTTTACTTTCCACATGGAGGTCCTTTTCTTCAAACTACTACACATATTCCTGTTGTTTCAACTCATTCATCTCAATAGCTAGCTATCCAATTTGGGTCTTAAGGTCTTGAGCAGTGGCCACCACATTCTGTTCAACTTGTGCAACCATCTGACTCAATCTATCAGTTATTTGTCTTATGATCTCTTCAGCTAAGAGGCCCGCATTGTACTACACCTGTGACTGCAAATGTGACAAAAGAATTGTTATAATATGGTTCAAAAAGTTATTCAAAATGTGGTTCATTAGAGTGATTATAATATGGCTCAGAAAATTAGGGTTGTTGTTGGAAAAATTGTGCCTCACAAGGCTCTAAAGGCTCATCAAAATATGGTTGGAATGATTGTTCATTATATGGCAAAGAAAACTGCAACTCCCTTTCATCGCAATGCTTGTCAAAATTTGTGGAGCAAGATTAAACTCAGAATAACTTCCATATGCAAAATGATTATAAAAAGGGAAAGACATTATAAGCAAAGAAAAGAAAGAAAATCGATCAAAGAGACTCAATGGCATGTCTTCTTCACCAACGATGCCATTTTGATAATGCAAGTTTGGTCGCACAAACTTGATCAAACAAAATCTAAGGTCAACATAGGTCAATCCAAGCAACACAAATCCAATGAGTTCATTGATTAAAATTTATTATTTTGTACTTAAAGGCTGGCAGATTTGAACAACTTAAAAACAGAGAAAAGTAAAGACTAAATTTAAATTGAAGAGGCAAATAAAGGAAAACTATAAAATGAAGTTGTAAAATGATTACATTAGACGATACAAAACAAAGTATCAAACAATTAGCTTGAGAACTAAACTAGAACAGTAAACCACAAAAATAAACTGAAAACTTAAACTAAATAAGCTTGAGAAATGGAAAACAACAGATTTATGGAACTACATAACAAAAATAAAACTAGAAATAACGTAGCAGAAAAACATAATCAAGCTTAAGCAGTAACTACACAGTAAAATGAGCTTAACTAGGAAATCAAAGACATTATACTAACTAAGATTGATTGCGAAAACTCTTAGCTAATCCAAGAGTACCATGGCTTAAACCCAAACTTAAGTGAAATCCATTGTTTGAAAACTTAGAAAAAAAAAGTTGTTGTTCATTGGTAAAAACTCATTTAATCACATGAAAGTTTCTAAATAAAATCAAAGTCTAAATTAGATTGAAAAACCCATGGACTCATACAGTGGTGGAACTTGATCAAAAATTTTAGGGGGGGCAAATTATATTTGTTATATATAAATTATTTTTTTAATTAAAAAAAATTAATTCTTACATCATTTTTTATTCAAAATAAGCACTCATGACAATATAATCCAAACAATAATATATATGAAAGAGTAATATAAAGTTTATCATCAACAATAATATATAAAAACAAACAAAAGTTATCTTTAGTCAAAATGTTCCTCCAACTTTTAAAACCTATAAAAAAACATTCAAAAAGTTAAAACATGTTAACGACAATCAACTTATTGCCAATTAGAATTCAATAAAAATAAACTCAATTACATGTAACAATGAAAACAACTGAGTCAGGTCGTCCGCTTGGTTTTTTACTAAAAAGATAGCACGGTAAGCAATATGTAGCATCTTTTAATGGTGAATACTCTAACCATGAAGCAAATAAGCTAAACCATGTGTACTGAAATCTTCTTGGATGATCATCTTTCCAGACAACGGATAATTTTCTAGATGCATTTGATATGGACCCCATTTTAGATAAGCCATTCGTACCTCATCAATTTGATTTGGTGGGTATTGTCAGATTTGAAGACGCTTCCCCGGATCACGTTCTAAAGTATTTTCAAATTCATTATATGTAAATTTAGGAACCTTAGAGAGTTGTTTTTCGTTTTCTTCAATATTTAGATTATCATGAAGTTTCTCAATTTTAGACGACGTAGATGTATTTTTTTCATCTTCATCACAAGTCTTCCTCTTGAAAAAAGAATAAATTCTTTTACTCTTTATCATATTTTTTTCTAATATAAATTTGTCAATTCTTTTACAAAAAAATAAAATAAAATTATGAATACCTCAAATTAAATCTTAAAAGCAAGACTCAATATTTTAAGAAAACTAATAACTTCTAAATGATTAGCTTCCCTTACCTTAGAGTAGATTCCTAATCTTGCTCTTCTCTTACACAACTTCAAAGCCTAAAATAGCTCTATCTACACAAAGAAGAGTTTGATCAACAATTAAAGCATGATTTTATGATCTCTAACAGATAGAGATATGCCTAGAGCATAGAAAAGCCACATAGAAGAGGAAAACAAAATTGCTTAAAAAAAAGAAGGGAAAAAATGAACTTACTCACAAGAAGAAATTGCTCAGTCCAAAATGTTCATTAACTCTTCAATTTTGTCGTAATGCAATTTAATTTTGAAAATAATAAGGAAATGATGATGAAAATTGAGATAAAAATAAAATGAGAGAAAGAAATGGAAGCACGGAAGAGAAAAACCAAATAAAAAAGTATAAGAAATTATAATAGAGAAAAAAAACGTGATTTTTAAATTTAGAAAAAAATCCAAATAAAATTAATATAAATGAAGTAATAATATATAAATAAAGTAATAATATATAAATAAAATAATAATATATAAATATATTTTTTTAAATATGTAAAATTTAAAATAAAATAAAAATCAATTAATATAAATAAAATAATAATATTAAATATTATTTTTAAATAAATAAAAAAAAGGAAAAAAAAAATGGTTGGGGGAGCCATGGCTCCCCTATGTCATAACCTTCTTCCGCCAATGGACTCATATGATCAACATGCATATAGATTTAAACACTTCGCTAATTAGTTACCATGTAAAATCATTATTTTTTATATGATTGAAAGATAAAAGACATAGATGAATGAAAACCATAACAATAATAAAAAGAACAAACTCTCAAAGCTTAGCACTTTATGGAATCAAAATAAAAATAAAAGAAGAGAGGGTGGAAAGATAGAAAGAAATTAGGCCCCTAAGGGTTCCTAAACTTCGAAGTTTTGCACTTATCCTTTGGTCTAATTATATAGGATTTGGACTAGGCTTTTTTATTGCTAAAATCTCTCAAATATCTTTAAAATAATCATAAACATAATTTATCTTTGTAGTCGTTATGAAAATCTAAAAATATTTGGAGAGATATAGCCAATTTTAAAACTACTTGACAAATGTAGTTGGTCGATAATTTATGATATAATTAAATAGATTAATTACTTAAAGATATTTGATAAACTATCACCAACTAATATTTGCATTAATTTTTCAAATCATTCGCAATCTCCTCCCATTACCTTTTAAATAATCCAATATCTTCAAGATATATCTGTTTGTTGTGGGGATCTAAAAATATTTAAAAAGATCTTGCCATATTTAAAAAGAATGGGAAATTTTTATCTTTTGATATTTTATGATATAATTAAATAAGATAATTATTTAAAAATATCAAATAAGATATTTAAAGATATATTTTCTCCAAATTATCTTTTATCATAAATATTTATGAATTATCGAAGCCTTTTTTTGGAAAAGGATAGAGAAAACTACAAGGTCCATTTTTTGTTGCCTCTTCTCTTTTCTTGGCTTAGCCAAACTTCTTTACTTTTTCAAGCTTTTCTCGCCTTCTTCATGCAGTGCTTGGCTTGGATTTTTGTGATTTTGATAATTTCTTTTCTTGGATTTATCTTTAAGGTGCCATGAAGCTTTAATCGATTTATTTCCACACCTCTACGAGCTCAACTTAGCTACAGCTGAACTAACACACTTCAAAATATCCACAGAACATTTATGCAACTAAAACTTTATTCTTATATGTCTCCAAAAAGTGGCCCAAGTGTGCTAAAAACAAAGGGGACCAAAGGTACACAGGTACATTTGCTTTATCCCTTTTACTTTATGCTTTTTGCCTTTTCTCTCACCTCCACCTATGCTCCATATCATGTCCTCTTCTCCACTAGGGTTGCGCCAGATCATCCACCACAATTAACCTTACTTAAATCTACAAAACACATAAATAAGGATTAGCATGTTCGCTTAAGTCAAGTCAACTCTAGTCAACAAGTCAAACCTAGTCAAAGGTCAACAAGTCAACTAAGCTTTATTCAACTAAGTCAACTTAGGGAATTTCAAACATAATGATAATAAAAAACATGGATGAAGGATTAGTAAACTTCCTTTCTAAACATGCTTAGTCTTCTTAAGCATGTGCCTCCATCCTTGGTTGGGGTCAATCCTTCATCATCCTCCCCTCCTTGGAGAGAATTTGTCCACAAATTCTTTAAGCCTTTGTAGATGGAGCTTGACTTGATTTAGGGTAGGATTTGCGCCTCCCTTTTATGAGCTCTTGTTCCATCCTTTCTAAGAGTATTACTCCTAGATTTGGTTAGGCCATCCCTCTTTTCTAGATCACTCTTCCTCTTTTGCTTGTGCTTTAGGGCTTCTTTTTTGGCTTGGGAAGAGAAAGAAGGGTGATACATATCTTGCTTTGGAAAACTTTTTTTGTAGGAAAGTAACACCTTAGTGAAAGCTTGCCCCTTTTCTTTTTCTTCTTTATCTTTTCTTACTATATTCTATCCTTATTAACTTCTTGAGGTGATAGAGGTAGTAAAGTGTTCTTTTTCCCATTTTTGAAGAAAATGTATTGGTTGGTATGACCCTCATGTAAAGTTTGTTTATCAAATTGACATGGCCTACCTAGTAAGATATGTGTGACTTCCATGGGAACAACATCACATGAGACCTCATCTTTGTAGCTTCCTATAAGAAGTTAATTAGGACTTGTTTATTAACATCTATTTCTCCCTCTTTACTTATCCAAGCAAGTTTGTAGGGCTTAGCATGAGGAATGGTCTCTAAGCTAAACTTTTCCACCAACCTTGTGCTAGCTACATTGGTACTACTTCCTCCATCAATAATTAAAGAGCAAACCTATTTATTAATTTTGCATCTAGATTGAAAAATGTTTTCTCTTTGAGTTGGCTCAAGCTCACTTTGATCTTGATCTATCATGCATCTTAATAACATAGGATCTTTCTCACAAATTTTAGTTTTACTAGAGGAAGAAGATTCTTTTGAAAGAGAATAGGGAGATGAGTGTTCACTCTCAACATCATTACTCTTCTTTAAGATCATGGTCCTCTTTGTTGGGCAATTTAAAGCAATGTGATTATTACTCAAACATTTAAAACATTTAATGGAACTTGATCTTGGAGAAGTGGAATGGTTAATGTGATCACTTAGGGACTTACTTTTACTTGGTGGTTCTTGGTGAGAGTTAGAAGGGAATTTATCATGTTTCTTTTTATCATTTCCCTTCCATGAGTGACTAAGTAATGGTTGGGTGAGTAATTCTTCTTTGCCCTTCTTTTTCTTTTCAATTGAATTTCATTCCCAAAGGCAAGTGTGAAAACATTTTCAACAATGGAGTACTTGTTGGCAAAAGAAAATACAAGTCTAATGCTGAAGCAAGATTTTGATGATGATAAAAGAAGCCTAAAAGTCATCTGGAAGTCAATTTGAAGAACATGTATTTTAATGTTTAAAGCTATCTTGTAAATAGTAATTAGATTAGTTAGAATCAACATGCAAAGATCAAAAATCTGATATTTCTCGAAAAATCAATGTGATAATCGATTATCACTTAGAATAATCGATTATCCTGAGCTGAGTCAATTTTTTCAGGAAAGCACTGGAATAATCGATTATCACCTCTGATAATCGATTATCTGCTCAAAACTTTGTTTTCAGAAAATGCACTGGAATAATCGATTATCACTAGTGATAATCGATTATCCTTGTCAGTTTGACCGCGGCTGTTCAGTTTTTGACCTAATTTTTGGAACCCCTATTTAAGGAACATCAGAGTTACTTCGAACTTACCTTTTTGAGAAGCTAGAGTGCTAGTGTTGTGACTACAAAGAGAGTTATCTAAGTTTCTTAAAAGAAGCTTTGAAAAACCTAGTATGGGTAGAGCGATAACTTTTCCTGAGAGGTATTCTAGGAGATTGAGTGTTGCTGTTGTTGCTAGGAAAGCTAAGACCAAGGTTCTCTGTGTGATTCAGAGAAAGGTGTTCATCTCTTGTCTATTTAAGAGAGGTGTTTTCTTTCCTTACTCTTTTATTATCTGTTTATAATCTGATATTTGTTAGTGATTTAGTTAATCTCTTTAGTTGAAGAGATTAACAACTGGACGTAGGATCTTTTGATTTGAACCAGTATAAATACTCTTGTTCAATCTTCTTCTCTATCTCTTTATTTCATCTATTATTGTGTTTAAAGAAATTAATATTTAATTTAAAAAATTTTGGAAAAATTTTAAAATATTAATTTTATTACTTAAAACCAATTCACCCCTTCTTGGTTTTTGTCCAAACGCTTAAACATTCCGCTGCGCGATACCAACAGTACTCATACAACTATACTTTGTCTTGTATGTCTCTCTTAAGACCACTTACAAATCTTTTTATTTTCTCTTTGTTAGTTTCTTTTATTTCAACCCTACGTATTTGAGACTCTAATTCCTTAAAGTACTCACTCACACTCATAGGACCTTGGTGAAGCCTTTAGACCTTCAAAAGAAGTTCCTTCCTATAAGAGGGAGGAATAAGTATAACGCGCATAAGAGTTTTAATGTCCATCCAAGAAGCCGTGGGTGGCCCTTGGTCATAATTCTTACAAACTTTATGCCACCAAGTATTGGCATTACTCCAAAAGTCCTAAAACTACTAGATCAACTTGTGCTTGATCATTTACATGATTTTCATTGAAAATTTTCTCAACTTTAGCTTCCCATTCAAGGAAGATTTTTTTATTACTTCCACCATAGAACTTAGGAATCTTTGGAGTTTTCTTCTTTTGTGATGGGTTGCGCCTAGAAAGCCCTCTTTTCCTAGACTCTCTTTCTTGCTCTCTAGCTTCAAGCCTTTGAATGTGCTCTTGGATTCTTATGTCACTTTGCTCCTTATCTTTTTTCAATTGTTCAAAGGACTCCTTCCTAGACAACTTCAAATCCCAAAGCAATCTCATCAATGTATTGTTTTTGTTTGGAGTAGGTGCATTTGATGAACTTGCCATGATTCCTACAACAAAACACTTAAAGCCGAGACAAAATAAATGGATTAGGGGTTTGACAACATGAAAATCGAGACCAATTCTAACCCAAAATGCAACCCAAGTGTTTAGATCACACTCCCAAAGTAACAAGGCAAGGGTAGCACTCAAAAATCCATCAAAGGAGTGAATAAAACACTTTTAAAAACTTGTTCAAAACCTTTCAATTGCAAGACAAGTGGCTCGGCCACAACACCCCAAGAGTTTCAAGAAAAGAAAACTACTAAGACAAAATAAAGAACACCTGGTGACAAGCAAGAAAAGCACAAAAACAAGGAAAGCGAAACTCTAAGATGGGAAAATTATGTGACAAAACTTTAACAAGACAAAAACAAGAAAAACACATGTTTAAAGACTCTATGGAAAATACTTGACATGCACTACCAAGTCTCAAGTTATGCATACACCAAGAAAGTTCATAACCAAGTTAAAGCATGGAACTAATTAGCCAATATCACCCAATTCTCAAGTATGAAAAACTAGTAGCATAACACCTAGTGCAAAACACACTTTTAGTTAAGCAAGGAGCACGATTGCTCTCGATTTTTAGGCAAAAATTGGTGCAAAATTTTCTTCTTTCCACAATTAGTTTCATAAAATGGTGAGAAAGAGTTTTAGGTGGCTTGGACACTTAGTTCCTCAAGTTTTAGGCCAAAATCAATTTCATGGAGCATACATAAAGCAAGACATAAAGTGAATGCAAGATTCAAATACTTGGAAAAACAAGAACAAGAAAACTTCAAGTTAACATATGACATATGACTCAAGCAAAAGTTAGGCACATTTAAAGACTCAACATGACATACACAAAGACACAAACATGTAGCAATCATGCATTTAAAATCATGGATTTGAGGCTCAAAGACTAAGCATGCAAAGACATGTTATCCAACCACATTTAGGAGCTTAAAGAGGTGCAAAAACCGTAGCCAAACTGCCACAACAGAACCTGAAAACGCTGATTCACGTATTCTTGACAGATCTGACCTTTGCTGACTAATTTGATCATAACTTTCTCCACAAAACTCCAAATGCATTGGTTCTTTTTTTTCTGGAAACTAGACTCAAAGAGCTTTCTTTGGACACGAAAAAGGTATTTTTTGGACCGCTGAGTTGGTGCAATTTATTATTTTAAAATCGTTACGTTTTCTGCCAGCATTGTTTTTGTGTTTCATGGAAGTGGATTTGAACCATACCATGATCACTACAACAAGACAAGGTTAGCACATGAAAAACACAATATTCAAGATAACTTAGGCTCTAGATACCAAATGATGAAGGATTATGTTGTTTTCTTTTAAGATTATTGAATATGGTGTTGGTTGATTAAGAAAGCTAAGTGAAATCCCCACTGGACATTAAGATAGCAAGCTATCTAGATGTGAAGGTTCCTTTCACAAAGCTCAAGAGAAGAAGATGCTGGATTGATTCAAAATGAAAAGGAAATGGAAAGCACATAAACCATAGAAAACCAAGAACAATTAAAGGAAGAAGAAAACATAAAATGGAAAGGAAAGAAATGGTAAAAATGTGAGAAGCACGCCACTACAAGGCTAGGCTAGAA
>Ga0214545_1007768_pt1 | contig 17649 bp, 7 predicted proteins | sample CNSS4metaG_FD_160064 | JGI IMG/M metagenome (GOLD analysis project Ga0214545, IMG submission 160064) | Root nodule microbial communities from cowpea collected in UCLA plant growth center, Los Angeles, California, USA - CNSS4 | ecosystem: Host-associated > Plants > Roots > Nodule | place: USA... | reverse complement strand
ATATATATATATATATATATATATATATATATATATAACTTTAAAAAAACCATAAACTCAAACAAATACACATAAAACCTATTGTCGCACACAATAGTACAATTATTAGTGATCTCAACCTTAGAAAATTGAGTTGTAACTCTCGTAAACAACTTACCAATGGTGATACTTTCCATTACTCTCCTTGGAAGCCCTAACGAAGTATACATGTCACTTGTAACATCTCGTCCGGATATTACAAATTTTAAATAATAAAATAAAGACATAATAATAATACCTCATTTAATATAACTATAATTCCCAAAAAATGCGGGAATTTTAAAACTTTATGACATCATAAAGTATCTCAAATCCTTAATTTGTAAACCCAAATATAAAAGTCAAGTTCAATAATCCAAACGATTACAAAATCCTTAAATTCACAAAATAATAAAACTCTGAAATATAATGTTCCCAAGCTAGCCCACGCTCCAGCTCTATGCCTCACCAGATCCACCTGCAACATCATATGCTCACGTGTAACGCATACACGATCATCGCCAAACACAAGTAGATAGGGTGAGCTAACAGCACATAAAAAATATATATATATATATATATATATATATATATATATATATATATATATATAACAAATATATAAGCACATACACACGTCAAAGGATTTCTATCCTTTGATCGCATACCACATGGCCACCACCATGTTCTCGTGATCTATGTCTTTAGATGAATATCTCAAGATGTTTTGCTGCCACACCTACAAGCCACAACTTGTAGAACACGTGCGGAAACATGCTACGAACCATACTCTATAACGCCAGGTGGAGTTCCCAATACGAACATAGTTTGTAATGTCCCAAGACTACCAAACTCGTCAGCCATATACTAAGGAGGGCAATCTATCTGGACCCATCCGTACGAGCCACAACTAGCATACTCACACCAGCAACACTCGCTAACACGAGTCACAACTCAAGATATGTCATTCAGAGCCACAACTCAAGGAATGTCACATGTTTAACCCCTATCTCGAGCCATAACTCAAGGGATAAGTTATGAGCCATAACTCAAGGAACATCCAGCAAGTCGACCTTTAAGGTATCACCAAATCTACCAAGCGAAACTCGCTTCCAGACCGCCTAGCGAGGGACACGTGCCGCCAGGCGCCGAGTGCCTATGATGCCACTTTCTGCATGTGTCACCTGGTAGGACAACCCTCACTGCCAGGCACCACGCACTTCCAGAGCCACTGCAATATAAGTTATTGCATGGCGATTCAGAATCGCTGCCAAACGCTACACTAGTAACTCGCACAATACAGGTTTTTCAGGCACACAAGGTAGATTGCACACTCTAAACTAGGCACCAAAACCCATAGTGAACTTAACCAAGTTAATTACATCAATTCTCATGTGTTCAACTTGTTACCAATGTCCTTATTCCATTTAGGCTCACCAACCCAAGTTTACTAATAATTAGACTTGCTTAAGTTCATCATAGCTAAATCACAGTAAGCCATTGTTAAATTCATACCTCTTATACCCGCAGTACTACCTCATTCTCCACTCCATTTCAAATAGCATAACCAATATACCTTAACCAATATTTACACCGCACTTTCAACTTAAGCGAATCCACATAATATCCCCAACTCCTAAAATTATCTTCTACCTCATCATCACCCAGAATCCTGGTGTAATTAACTTGAGACATTATTATAACATCCAAAACTATTAACACCAAGTCATAACCTAACATTCTCTCATAGACCCACCTTATGAATTACTTATCCTTTTTAAACCCATATTTAGCATTTTTCAATCTCTATATAATATTCCAATAAACCCAGATTAAACACCCCAACCCACATTGTGTGTCCAAGCACACATTGTCCCATTGTTCTGGTTTGGTGCCTAGCGACAGTTATAGTGCCGCCAGGTGGTTCATACAGTTTTGGAAAACCCAGAATTTTCCCTGCCTCTGCAAACCTTAACAAGTTCCGAATTCCATCTTCTCTGAATTTTCAACTTAATAGGCTACATTCCCATGGTTAAGTTCATAGTTCATTCATTAAACTTCCAACACACGAAATCCTATTAAATTCCCCCATTAATTTGATCTAGAATCTAAAATCCTCAATTTCTCAAACCCTAAAATTTACATTCGACCACTTCCATTCAATTCCCTCGCCACACTGTAATTTCACAATAATTTCCCTCCCTCAATCAATCCATGATTAAAACCACGTTCTCCACTGATCAGAAACATCCCATAGATCCCAAAACACCTAAATCGAGCCATTGTTGCTCGTGTCACCTGGAGGGTGTTCATCACCGCTAGGCCATTCATCAAAAACCCAGAAATATGGTTTGGGAAACACGCGTAGCTTGGCAGCCAGATCATGCTGTCAGGCGATTCCTCTTCAGGAACCCATAATCACGCAGAAAAGGATGAGTCTCTTGGTGACTTTGAAGGCTCGCCAGGCGGTTTCTGGAAATCTTCCAGTTGTCGCCTGGCGGGTGTTCTTCATTGCTATTCATCAAAAACCTAGAAATCTGGTTTGGGAAACACGCGTCACTTGGCAGCCAGATCATGCTGTCAGGCGATTCCTCTTCAGGAACCCATAATCACGCAGAAAAGGATGAGTCTCCTGACGGCTTTGAAAGCCCACCAGGCGATTTCTAGAAATCTTCCAGAAACATGAAATCATGCATATGGGCACAGTTTAACATATCCAAATAAACATCTCCAAATCTAATTTCTTAGAAAATATTTTAAAATAAATTAAATCCCTTAAATTATAATCAACAAATCATTAATCAATTATTATGTTAATTTTATAATTTAACACAAAGAAATTGATATCCAACTCATTCCAAACAAAAAAAAGTCGTGCATACACATCAATAATTAGTTATATTTAATTTAAATAATGTCAATGTCTACATTAATAACAATATTTACATTCATTTGTTTCAAAATTTTAATCTTAGATTTATGTTACTCCAACTTCTTTTTAATAAGGATTACATTTCATTATATGTTGCATTTTATTCCAATATACATGTTACATTTGTTTAAAACTTCTTAAGTTTAACTTCATTTTTTTTCTCTAATTCCATGTGGCCAACACCTTTAAGGTTTTAAATGGTTTATATCTACAATGTTTCTATTTAAAGTTTTTAACTTCAACTTCACATTATATTTATTTTATTAGGGATCTTGCATCGTATATCAACATTTTACTTTAATAACACATTACGCGTACAAATCTTATTTTATTATAATATATAACTAAAACATTTAACTATAAATTGTAATCACTAATCAATTATTATGTCAATTTTATAATTTAAAACAAATAAAATAATATTCAAATATTATATTTTAATTTTATTATTGTTATTTTTTATACTATTATTGTTATTGTTTGTATTGATATTATTATTATTATTAGTATTACTTTTAGTATAATCCATTATTATTATTATTATTATTATTTCTTCTGTAATTCATATTTTAACATAAAAAAATCAATATTAAAATAATATTATTTATTTTTAATTAAATTGTTATATAAGAAAAAAAATACTCATAAATTTTTTTCATATTATCAAATTCTTTAGAATAATATATTATAACTATATATAATTCTAACACTTAAACATATATATATATATATATATATATATATATATAAGTAAATTATTTATTAAAAAAAATTATAATCATATTAATTTTCTTAATAAATATATACTAGCATAAACACTAAATAAAATAAATTATTTAAATATCTATAAATTATTCAAATTTAAAAATAGTAATTAAAAGAATAAAATTAAGCATACAACAAGATATATATACTTATAGATAGATAATTACAAATATAGCATTAGAAAAAAGAAATTTCAGTTATTAAGGTTTATAGATATATAATTACAAATATAGCTCTAGAAAAAATAAATTTTAGTTATTAAGGTAAAAATATTATAAGCAATATTGTGTAAATAATATTATAAGTAATTATTTAAACTTGAAAAATAGTTACTAAAATGATAAAAGAGTTAATAATTCTTTTATAATGAATAATTATTTGAAAATTCAAAAAAATAGTTACTAAAATATAAAATTGATTTTTTTATTATGAATAATTATTTAAATTTAAAAAGTAATAATTAAAAGGATAAAATTGAAAAAGAAAAATATCACCAAAAAATATATCCTCTTTATATATTGTATAAATAAAAAGTACAACAAAAATTATCATCTACACAGATGCACGAATCTCATACTAGTTTTGTTTTAAAACTACACTTGTGAAAGTAAGCCACAACCCAGAGGCTAGCTGACCCAAAATGGAGTAGGCCAAATTGAAAATTTTCAACCTACTAAATCGTTTGACTTAATCCACCAAATTGATAGGCCAAAAAAGGTTCGGTTTGCCTTGACATGCTAACCTTTTTTCTAATTTAAAATGAAAAATAATTTAAAAGACTAATTTTTTAAAAAGTAGTAATTAATAGGATAAAATTGAAAAAGAAAAGATTACCAAAAATATATATCCTCCTTAAATATTATTATAGATAAAAAGTACAAAAAAATCATACACACATATGCACGAATATCATACTAGTTTTGATTTAAAGCCACATGTGTGAAAGTAAGCCACTACCGACTTGTTTTGACCTCACCCACCTAACCCACCAAATTGGTAGGACAAAAAAGGATCAATTTGTCCCGACTCACTAACCTTTTTTCTAATTTAAAATAAAATAAAAACTTTTTAAAAATAGTAATTAAAAGGATAAAATTGAAAAAGAAAAGATCACCAAAATATATATATATATATATATATATATATATATATATATATATATATATATATATGATTATAGATTAAAAAGGACCAAAAAATCATAATCTATGAACAAGTATCATACTATTTTTTTTAAAAACCACATGCAACAACCCACAAGCCAACTTGCCAAAATGCAATAGATCAGATTAAAATTTTCAACTTACTAACTTGTTGTAACATCCATCTAGCTCGCCAAATTGGCAGGCAAAAAAAGATCAATTAGTCCTTACTTACTAACCTTTTTTCTAATTTAAAATAGAAAAAAATTTAAAAGACCAACTTTTTTGTAATATATGTTTTTTAAATATGTAATTATCGCTTATAAATTAAATTTTAATTGTTAATTCTAATATAGTAATTCAATATTAAAATATAAAAATTATTGTAATTTATATAATTAAAATATATTAATTAATCAATTAAAACATAAAAAATATTTATATGATTAAATATATTTTTAATATTTATTTATATGTGTATGAATATAAATAACTTTTAAAAATGAAATTGAAAAAATTAAAATAAATTGAAAAAATAATTACAAAATTTTAAAAATATTAAAAGAATCGACAGGCCAGCCCGGAAGTCTGTGGAGGGACGGTTACAACTTCTTGCCCATTTTTGTCTAGTAGGTCAGTTAGCTTTGATCCTTTTTTATGGATCAAAGACAGGCCGGACCGAGAACAGATCAAAACGAGTCACACTAGCCTCTTTTGATACCCCTATTTAAAACTATATATACATATTAAACAATAGCTGTTAAAATAACCGGTGAGCACTTGGTAAGTTCTTCCTTCACTTTCTGTCACACTTGTTCGTTTCCCTTGAGAATATTGTATTTGCAAAGAGGACAAGTGGCATTCATTTTCAACCATTTCACTATGCATGAAGAATGAAAATGATGATTGCAAGGAAGAGCATGGAGCTCCGCTTCATCTTCGTATGAATAGAGGCATATACAACATTCCTGAAAAGCAACAGCAAATATTAATAAAATTGTCTCCTGAAAATTGAAAGTCGAATCTTAGCAGACCAAGTTTTACAGTCTACGGACGAAGTTTTCTATTTTAAGGTAAATTACTTTTATCTAATGAAGGAAATTTATTCTGTAAGGAATAGACAAGAAGGAATATTGAATAATATAACAAAAAGACGCTAAGCAACATCCTAGAAGAGTTCAAGCCTTCATACATCTTCAACTAGATTCCCCTCTTTCAAGAATAGTTTAGCAAAATCTTCACTAAAACCATATATGCAAAAAAATTGCACCTAATGACAAACTCCTTTGCACTCTTGCTTAACTACTATTATTTCCTTGTTGACTTCATCTTTGATAAGTGTCAAATTCTACACTTCCTCCTTTACTCATAAGAGTGCATATGTTTATTTGGAGCACGTTTAGGAAAGCTGAAATTTTTCCGCGATCTTTTTAGAGAATAAGTTGTTTGGAAAAATAACTGAAATCGTAAAAAGCTTTTCTCTATATATAAGTTATCTTCGTACATACGAAAACTTACAACGACTTCCTAACAACCTTTTTCCTTTTTAGCTTCATACATACTTCTTACGCAAAAGCTATTTCATTTGCTTCATCCAAACAATAAATTTTCTTAAAACCACTTTGTCAATAAATTTACTCAAACAAAAAATAATACCGATTACGATCAAATAAAACGACAATCGATTGTACATATAAACCATTAGTTGTCCCAAAATTCAAATATTAGTTGTTTTCAATTTTTTTGGACTTCGTTCATAGTAGTCCATGATGAGTATATTATTTTCTTTCATATAATTTTTTTTTTACCCCAACCTCTTTGTACTTTCTGAACTGAACACATTAAATTCTGGTAAAAAGATATAATCATTCCATGAGTTCAGGTGCTATTTGAACTCAAATTTTGAACCTACATCATTCCCAAATTTCTAAAATATCATGGACTTTAGGAATTAGCACACAAATAGGGACCAAAGTACGCAACCATGGAACTACTATTTGAAGTTGTGAATGTCAATTTCAGTGCTTAGTTGTAGAAATTAAATTTATTACTTTCCCCCATGGTTAACCAGATTCACACACGAGTACAAGGAGACACACGGTACAAATCTTTGTGCATTGACCGAAACAGAAAATCAAATAACCAGCAATTTCTATTTCACAGAAGTGATGGAATATGAGACAAAAATAAAATAGCATTTGAGAAGAGCGTACCGTATCCTCTGGTAAAAGCAGTCGTTCATTTGCCAAGTAAGCACTGCTGGTTTCTATGGGAACCATTGATCCAGCTCCACCACTGGGCTTATCCTCATTGCTTAGTATTCGAAATCTGTATTTTGGAAGTATGCTAAGATCTGCTTCTGACGCACCTTCCTGTGTTATTCCAGAACAATAGGAGAAACATAAGGTTCATAACTTCAAAATATTTTAGTCGGTCTAAAGTATTTTTATTCATACCTGTCCTGCAACCCCATACAGAATAGCAATGATGCCGGGCAAACAACAACACAGAGCAATACCAACCAAGCACATCATGACAACATTAAAGATAACAAAACAGACATCAAATGCCAGAATGACAACAGATAACCTGTAGAATTATAAAAACAGATTTTTGTCATTGATGCTAGCAAGATTCACAAAATTTGGCGAACAAAGTGTCAAAAAGAATTAGCAATTCGAATACTCATGAATATATGTAAAAGAAAGTATAAATTAAAAATATTTTAAGAAAATATTGTTTTAATTGATAGATTATTTTATAGGAAATAAAATATAAGAATACAATATAAAAATGTGTTTGAAACTTTTAAATTGAAAAATATTTAAAATTAGGATTGATGGGGATTCAAAAAAATTTGTAACGCTTAATTCTTTTTGGTCTTGAATGTGGAATCCCCAAGCACACATACTTATAGTGGCAAAGTATTGGAATCACATTCATATCAAACTTATGAGGCTCCTAAATACATATCCAAGAAGTACCCTGTGATTTTCTTTTAAGTTACTAAAATTTATTGATTGATACATTTCGGATACAAGTATTTGAATTGAACAATGCTCGCAAGCTATAAGGCACAACCCCATAAACCAATACATTTATGATAAGCCTTGGATAAAATACTTCTAAATACATATATCCAAGGGATATCCTCCAAATGTCTCTTATTTTATTAAAATTTTATTGACTGATTCATCTGGTACCTATAAGTGAACAGGACTATAATTACATACAGCTCTATTTTCCTTAATATCCCTAAAGTGGATGAAAATAGAAGTCAAGCATATAGAGCCAAGAATTGTTTTTAATAGGACTAATGATGCTTTTCGCAACATTCTAACATGGGCTGAGAAAATATGTACTTTTTGTGACATGGTCATTCTAGAATTTATATTTTAACATATATTAAAAAAAAGTTAATATACTAAAAATAGTGTATTTTGAAGGCATAACAGGAAATAGTACAAAAAAACTCAGTAGAGAAAATGGATTCAGTCATTCTACCCGATATGGGCAAAGGATACATATATATGAATACAGTTTTTCTTTTCTTTAGTTCTTTCAAGTTTGATCATCAACCATTGGTATAATCATGTATGAACTAAAATGACAAATACCTATTGTACATATGCTAACATATCACAGTGATGCGGGCCACTAAATAGGGTTATCATATCTTTAAATTTAAATTTTGATTTAATTCAGTGTATCCCTTTTACCTATCCTAGATCTGGATATCAGAATGCTGATTTTAGATCCATATCTTGTTAACTAGGAAATTTTGTAGATAAGACCCTAATAATTAGGAACCATTAATTTTTATTTTTATTTTATCAAGTAGGTCTTAAATTAGGACCAACTAGAATACATGTTTCGCATGGCCCTATTAGTTAGGAAACTCTTTATTTTTAGGAGAAATTGAAGTTCCCTTTCCTAAAAAAAATATGAAATTTAAAAATTGAAGTTTTGAAGTATAAAAATAAAGAATTTTTTATAAACAAAAAATTGAATATTTTAAGTATATATATTAAAATTATCATAGATATTTACTGTCACTAAATTATAAATTGTCTTGTAAAAATATAAAAGTTATAGGTTTTAGAAAACATTATTTTAATATAAAGTAAATAGATAACTATAAAATATATGATTAAATTTATTAACTTATTGTTATATGATTGTCAGATAAATAAAATAAGGAGTACAATTGTTACTTTATTAATAGAATTACTTTATTAAAAGTATGACATCACGGAAGTGTAAGTGCAATTTACCCCTATTTTTATTTTATCACAAGTGTTAGGAATATCTTTTTAAAGGGTTTGATTTAAAAATTTTATCAATAAGAAATAATTTTCAGAATAACTTGTGTTAATATCCAGAAGAGGCTCTGTCAAGGAAGAGTCTATTTCTTGCTTTCACTAAAAAGGATTACTCCATCTCATAGGCTTCTGACTTGGTCACACCATACCTTGAATTTTAGACAATTCCTTGTATCCCTATATCGATGCCTTGTCATAACCAAGGTTGTTGAAAGCCAGTATAAACTCGTGGAGCTTTCGTATACACAACTAATAGACTTGTAATAATATTGCAAATTCTATTAAAGACATGTATGCGCAACATTATAACATAATACTCTTAAATCAATATTAATTCAATATTTCTATTTTATATAATAAAGGAAAATAGAGGACTAAATCATACAAACAATAAGGAAAAACAAAGTCAATGGAAATCTTATTTGCTTCGATTTCAATTCACCACTCTTAAGAGTGCGGCTCAACTTGGGTGTTGAAACTAAGAATACAACTTAGTCAGAGGATCTTTAAGAGGCCTGCCACTCCTACCTCATTATCCATCCGAGATAATAAACTACCCTCTCCATTTTCTCACACTTGCAATTATACTATATTCTAATTTCGTTAATTAATAGCTACAACCCAATAATGGATTGGACCCATGGTTATAAATTGCAGTCCACAACTGCAGCTGCATTACTTTTGAACAGTTTCTCCCGCAACAGCAACAGATAAAGGATATATAAATAAGTAGAGTAATTGCAAAATTATTATATTTTGCTTTCGTGCTCGCAAAAAAATAATTTTACACTGCCTCGGCCACAGTCGGCAATAACCACAACTGTGACCACAATCTCAATTTAGAACCAAGGTCGGACCCTTTCGTGCAATCCCACCAGAGCAAGAGTTTTGTAGCATTAGGTTGCCTTCTTGTATAATCAATCAAATGGAACACATGGCTAAAGATTAGCCACTAGATGCTAAGGGAGCTAGTAGACTCTTAAAAACAATAGGTTCTAAAGGAATCTCCATCCTTTTGTTATTCAAAAAAGGAACATGTCTTCACCACCATCCTTTCCCCTCCCCGGCCAACCCAATAAACAAAAGCAGAAAGGTGAATGATCTCACGTGTATGCATTGTTCAGGTACCCAAACATATTGTCATCGTATGTGAGTCAACATGCATAGACAGATATCAGAATATCAAAATTAATATACAAACATTATTTTAGAAGTTGAAATAAAGGCTCACCAGTACAATCGTGGGGCATCTTGCAGAAGTATATCGCCACCAGAGACAACCCAGTAAAAGCCCACTAACCACCAAAGGAGTGAAACCCTAGAAATTAATGATTCACATCGTTTTAAGAGCCTGTATTGCAAATATTCAAAAATTAGTATCATCAAATATTAATTAATTGTATAACACAATCCAAAGAAGTATCAAGTACAATATAGTACAACATATAAGACTATAGTAGATTAACATATTTCATCAGCCAGGGTATTTAACATAAGAACAGACATCTTATTTCCTTTTCCTAAAGTTAATGATAGTTCTATCCTGTGGGCCGCGGTTAGTCCTCACAGTGCACCATGTCTGGCAAAAGTTCTAGCCAAATATCAACGGAAGGTCCATTTGCTGAAACCTATATGAAAACCATAAATTCTTTCGATATTACTAGTACCACAATTTTTTTACCAACTATTGTGACTAATCCTCGTTTAGTATACAACATAATAGTGAAAGAAATTTATACCATTTTTTAACTACCCATGCTTGGAGGCTCAGTAGTACTCAAGCTTTCAGCAGAAAAAGAACAATTAGTCCTCTAGCACATATTAACTAGGCCCAAGGATGAACCTATCACAGTTAATAAAAAGAATAAACAATTGCAAAAATACATATTTTTTTATTCCAGAAAGCTGATATAAAGGGTGAAATAGTGAAAATTAATTGCAATTGCATGTGAAAACCTACAGTTAACCTGAGGAGTGGGGAACAGCATGATAAATGAAAACCCACAGCTAATTATACCCACAATGTAAAGTAGTGAAAAGTTCACTGCCTATATATCCTCACACACTACGAAGGAAATCAACATTTTATTGGCTATCTTGGTCACTCCTGTATCAATTAATGTTGAAAGAACTTAATTTATATAAATATAGCATACTCCAATATCTTCAAGAAGTCCATGACATAAAACCTCCTTCAGGAAAACAACTCTATAATAAACTTGTTATCATGTACAAGCCCATAAATAATCTTATGTTTCACAAAATACCAATCCATCCAAAACATGAGCGAAAAGTGAATTAATGAATGAAATGTGGCAATAAGGACTGAACACTACTCTTCTGAATCAAAGAGATTCTTTTACCTCAGTAAACCAAGTCCATTAAATATTAAGTTCTGAGTTTTTTCAAATGTACAGGTACAAGTACCTGATACAATATGCATACTAAAAAATTGAAACAATAGGAAATGGAAAGACATGTTATGTTTTATTCAACTTGTAAATTAGGTAGAAATAAAATGAAGCAATTAAAATATATATTCAATCCAAATACTGCCAATGGCTAATAGTTTAAACAAAAGGGTTTGCATCATCAAATTCAAACCAGAAAGACAGCTGAATAACCCTTCCTTAGCACTAAAGAAGCATATAAAGTCATAACAGTCCTCAATAGCTATGTAATTTGTTCATGCTGAGGATGCTCAAGCTAGTACTGGCATGTGCAAGCTCTAGCCAATCCAAAATAGACAATAAAATATGTATGTTTTCAAACATATGGATACTGCCATATCATATTCAAATTCCTACAGTACAGGTATGACAAGCTTTTTCATTTCAACACCATGTTAGGGACAAAACTATATTTACTATCAATAAAATAATACATGCTAAATCCATAATATACACGTTCTAAATAGTTTACAACCCATGCTTAGGTAGTAAAAGATGGCCAGCTACATACCTACTTGATAGGCAATCCCTTTAGTTAGTTAAATTAATTAGCAGAGTAATTATAGTTAGTTAGTTAGTTGAGAGCTAGAATAATTAAGGAAATAAGGCATGCTGCCTATAAATAAGAAGAGATATCGAGAGGAATGGCTAGTCAATTGAAGAGTTAGTATTGTGCCTAAGAAAGTCCTAGAGCTTGGAAAGCATAAATGCTAAACGAGTTCCTATCAAAGGGTATTAGAGCATGATGGATCCAGGAGTTGTGGGTGAATTATCAAGAAAATGATTTCAAGATTAATTCCAAGATTTGATCAAGTTATGCTTACTGGTGGACATCAATGCAGAGCACTATTTTTGGGACAAGAAATGCCGGAATCGGATTACTAGCACAAGTACTCAACTAAAATAAAAGATGAAAACAAAAGGAGAAAACAAACAATAGGCAAAGAATGTCATTTTATTAAAGAAAGAAAAATTACATACCATTTTCTCTGGTCCTAAGGAGAAAACAATGAAAACCTCTATCTTGGAAATAGGAAAAATGAATACAAGGAGAACCTTAAAGGAGAAACTAACCTTCTCTTTTAATTCTTCTCTCAAGCAATAAATCAAAAGGAAAAAATAGAAAAAGACTTTGGGATGTTTTCCTAAGGAAAGAAATTGTGTGTTCTTTCTTTTCATCAATAAACAATGTTCAAGCCCACTCAACCTGAACCAGTTTTTATCACTACTATTGTCCATGTTATGATATTAAACAAGCACATACTCCCTTCATGACCCTTCACTCATCAGATCAATAGGAAGAGGTGTTGAGAGGAGTGGCAACCTAACTAATCAATAAAACATTTTAACATTTCCAGTTCACAACCTCTAGCAAACCATATTTCGTTATCAAGAGCCTCTTCACGACACTATGCCAGTTTTATCAAGTCCAATCATAAAAATTACATAACCCTTAATCATAATCCAAAGCATAACATTTGAAAATTTCTTAGAATAACTTTGCTAGACTACCTTAAATTGCAGTATATAAATATGACAAATGCACAAGAAACTCAATGTTCATCTGACCAACTGTACCTTGAATAACTTCATATCTACTGAACCAAACCGGCACATAAACAACTACCTTTACCTCCACAACATAACACAGGCACTAAATTCCCCAAAGCTCCCCATAATTCATGATTTTTTTTCAGAGTTCGAAAGTCAAAACTCAAAAGCCTAGCATCCAAACAGTTAAAAATAAATGAAAAAAATGCATAGATTGAAAAGGAACACCAAAATCAAACCTCTACAATCTAATAAAACTGAGCTGAACCCACTCATGTCAAATTAAAAAATTCAAAATCAAACACATAACATCCAAAAAAAGGAACAATTCGACAAAAACAGAATATCTCAGCTCAACATAACAAAATTGAATTGAATTGAACGCACCGGCAAGACGAATTGCCAGAGCTCCCATCTACGACGCTGTCGCTATCGTTGCCACCCTCATCACCGTCGCTGCCGGTTTGGCTCTCAACGTCCTGCGTCCCGTGGCCACGGCGCGACTCCCACCGGCTACGATGACGCCGGTACGTGAGCCAGAGGAGCACCACATGCATAAAGCGAAGCAGAACGTACCCGACGATCCACAAACGGATCGGCGAGTTCGGCCGCTCGCTGGTGGTGCATGCAAGCATCGCGGCCGAGACAAACACGAAGGCCATGTTCCACGACATCTCGAGGGCCAACACCGGCTTAGAGTGGATCAAGTCCGAGATGAAATCGCACACCGCGGTCACCAGCATGGAGGGGTCTGGGCGGCCGCCGGCTCGACCGAGGAGGACCGCTAGCGCGGGCGCTCGGGCGGCGTCGTGGCTGTTGCGGAACAGCGGCGCCTCCGCGCCTGTCTGTGATGACATGGCTGACCAAACTCTAGAGAGAGGGAGAGATGAGACATTGCATAATTGAATAATTGAAATTGAAGTTGAAAAGGTTTGAAACAAAGGGGATGAAAGACCGCTATTATTATTATTATTATTAAAATAATGAATTTGAAAAGCAGAATTTTGTTGGATAATAGAATAAGAAGAATTTGAACAAAGAAGCGATTGTTCAGTTGCTGAGAATGTGGTGTGGTGCAATTCTATGGAGCGAAGGACACCCTTTTTCACCTAATGCACTATTTCATTTTTTTTTTTATATAAACTTTTTACTATAAAACTAACTACCTCTACCAAAAACCGAAAACATAATTAGAATCAAAAATACATAAATGCTTATACTGTATTTTTACATAAATTCTTTCTTCAAAAATATATTTTAAGAATATTTTCTAATTTTAGTTTTTTTATTATTTTCAAACATAGATGTCATATCTAATGAAGGGGAATATTTTTTTTTAATGAGAATAGAATAATCAGTGGTCGCCCAAAACTCGGTTGGTCGGTTCAGGCCACCTAAGATGCTTTACGATTTCTTTGTCAATTAGACTTTTAGTCTGTATTCTAGTCCCAAATAGTGCACAATCTTTAGTGTCCTTTGCCCTACATTCCTGCCTTGGAGTGGAAGCTTGGGCGACGTAGGGTGCAAACCTTCTATCAATGTGTCTGGGACAACGTCCTCCCACGAACGGCGGGCGTCTCGGGATCGTACAACGTTTGTGGTATGTTTTTCCTGTCATCGCTTATATCTCATAACGTCTTCGACCTCAATATGAGTCGAGGCTCTAAGCCTGATCTCCGCCAACAACGGCGCGAGGTTTCTAACAAGGAACTCACTAAATGAGTTAGCTCGTAACCCTTTCATGAACGTATCTACCAGGATCTCTTTGTTGGGACTCGAGATATTGGTACTCTCATTAAGAAGTGGTTAAGATATTCTCTAAGGGACAAGTCTCCTCCTTGTCTTATATCAAAAAGGTCGGTCATTTTCGGTGCCTTCGCCCTGTTGGCGGCGAACCTTTCTACAAATGTACGAGCAAAAACCGCGAAAGAAGTTATTGTTGAATGGGGAAAATTTCTGAACCACTTTAGGGTTGTGCTTACTAAAGTTCCCACGAATACCTTACAGCGCATCGCATCACTTCCCCCATATATCAGCATCTGGGCATTGAACGCCTTCAGATGACTCTCCAGATTTGAATTCCCTGAAAACGGGGGGCAATTTCGGTATGATGAACTGTTGTGGGACTACCTCAGTCATAATGGCAGCGAAAAAGGGATAGTCATCCTTAGGCATCTCGAGATCGATTCGGTGTCCATACTCTCTTTCGTCCATCCGACGCTGAGTTGCTTCTGCCTCTAAATGTGCCATTGTGTGTTCCTCACTTGCCTCATTAGTACAAAGGTGGGCTTCTTCGGCCCTCTATCGAATAAGATCGTTTTCACGCCTTAGGTCAAGTATCTGGTGCAAAAATTCCCTAGTGGTGGGTTCGAAAGGAGTGTCCTCTCGAGTGTGATTGGCGTGATTTTCTGCTTATGAATCAGGGCTTATTACCATGTGTGGTCACTTTGTTTGCTTATAGGACCTATGAATTTGTTTTATCGAGGTCCTACGGTGGGCACCAATTGTCTTGTCGACGTAATGCCGAGATAACTGTGACGAGGCTGACCTTTGGAACGAGCCTGTTGACACTTGACTGAATTACATCTAACAAAACCAAGTGTGTTTTATGTGCTAATCTTAAGAAAAATGCCTAAAAGAAGTGCTCACCTTCCGCCGTCCCCCATTTGTGCCTATTGTCCCCCTTTTATACTTGGACTATTATTAGTTGTTGTCAACTACCCTGAAGTTGCGAACTCGTTAGGTGTTATGATTGAGGTGGTTGCAATCTTTTAGGGGAATTGTGACTATTGAGGTGTCCTCTCTCTCGCATGGCAGTACAAGGATAACAAGTTAATCTCATCTTGAAATTGGTCCCCTGGAAGTCAGCCTTTGATCGGGCTATAATCAGTACATGCTAGGTCGGGGCTCCTAGTCGGTATTAAACTTGGGGTTGGTATGGGAGCTGGATTAAATTATGATTTTGAATGTGTTGTCTGAACTGCTTGGATTGTTGTTGTTGAGTTATCCTATGAGCATGAATGGTTGCTTGATAAGTTTCATGTGTGGATATGAGATAAAGTGAGAAATGCATGTGGGGATATAAGATGGATGCATGTGATGTGTGATTGTGTACTTTGAGTCATGTTAAGCCACATGAATACGTGTTTTTGTGTTCTGGAAGTATGCATTGGATGGTTGGTGCATAAGAGATTTGTTTTGTGGTGTAAAACCGGTTTGTTTTGACGCTATTGGTATAGCGCCTAGGGGCGATATTGGACTACTAGGCGGTCTACAACGGAAAATTGTCTGGCGAAGTTTATGCTCTGCCAGGTGATAGTCCAGGGGTAGGTTACGGGTTTTTGTGTGTTTTGCATGCTTAAGTGTGATGGTTTGGTGATTTGTTTCCACTAAGAACTTAGGGTTATTATATGCTATATATAACTATTTGTGGAGGTGATAAGATAAGAATCATATGGGTTCTTCATATGTTATGCTTGAATGTCTTACGAGTGGACAAGTTCATAAATGGTTGCACTTCATGCGTGTTGGACTACGAGCGGGAAGGTTCGCAGATGTTAAACTACGAGCGGACAAGTTCGTATAAGGATTTAATATTCTTGAGATTCTAGGGAAATATAGTAATGAGGTGTTGATTGTAACATCCTGGTCGAATATTACTAATTTAAATAGAATACAATAATATGATGATAAAATTCACAATTAATATCCATACTCTTTCCCAAAATGTGGGAAAATTTTCATCTTTATTAAGAGCGCTAAAAACCAAAATCCATAATTTGTTTCAACGTTTACATATTCCAAAACTAATAATAAATTCGAGTTACAAAATAGTAGAAATAAACTATAAAATTCTCATCCTGCCCCTCTATGGCACTTCACCCCACCAACTCCACCTGCAACAAATGGATCTTCCTCATGGAATTCCTTTCCCCACAATAAATCACACTTTACTTCACCCTTATTAATCATTAACTTATACAGAATCCACTAATCTACACAAACCATAACTTAATAGATTTCAGACATTCATAACATCAATACCACAAACATATATATATATATATATATATATATATATATGTGTGTGTGTGTGTGTGTGTGTGTGTGTGTGTATGTATTTATATAGACACAAACACACACATCAAACAAACCATTATGAAGTGTAGAAAATATCGTTAAAGTCACCCAGCCACCGCCCATCGCCACTTACTACTGCCCAATGTCACTCAAACAGAGAAGTCCTTGGAAGAGTAGTGCCCAATGCCAACTAAGTGGTGCCCAACTCTAGCCTAGGCGCCCAACAAGTCTAGTGGTCACCCAACGAGGGAATCTCTCAGTGGCGGAACTTGGAGAAAATATTTAGGGGTGCCAAATTATATTTTTTATATATAATTTTCTTAATTAAAAAAAATTATTTCTTCTTAAACCATGCAATTCAAATTTTTCAATTTTTAATTTTTCTAATT
>Ga0214545_1007767_pt1 | contig 17650 bp, 11 predicted proteins | sample CNSS4metaG_FD_160064 | JGI IMG/M metagenome (GOLD analysis project Ga0214545, IMG submission 160064) | Root nodule microbial communities from cowpea collected in UCLA plant growth center, Los Angeles, California, USA - CNSS4 | ecosystem: Host-associated > Plants > Roots > Nodule | place: USA... | reverse complement strand
AGCTCCCTGTTTCATCTCGCCTAGGCGAGATGGACTCGCTTGGGCGAGATTAACAGGTCTCGCCACTGTTCTTCGCTGTACCGCCATGTTTTCCGGCCAAACCACACATGCAAAGCACTCTCACACACCCAAACGACAGATCCAACCGTACAAACAACAAATAACTCATAAACAGTTCAAAAGGGACTCGAAACTAGAACCCTAACTTCCCGTACCTGGAAGAGGGCTGACGGAGCTTCGACACGGGACCTCGGAATGTTCCAACCCAAGGATGGCTCGCAGAAATGGCAGGACAGCGAAAGAGAAACAAGGAAATCGAGTCAACAGAGGCTCGTTAACTGGAAATACGAAACAAGGTAGCGAAGAGGGAATCAGTACGGCTGGGGAAGACACTTACATGGAGTGGAAGCCCCTTTTGCTTACGTGACGGTCGAACGGAAACCCTAGCGGAAGGGGGTGGCGGCTGCAGCTCAAGGTAAGGGCAAAGTGTCTCTGAAAAAGTAGGGTACCCTAGGTTTAGGGCAGACCTAAGGCTTATATACTATGGGCCGGCCTTTAGGCCCAATACTGTAGGGCAGCCCACTAACTTTTGGGGCAGGAAAAATGGGGCCTTACAAAAGTCAGTTTAACAGAAATGATCAAATTGAATATTTTTAAAAAATTAGAGGACTAAATTGGTTAGATTAAAAATTAGAGGTATTTTTAAAAGTTCAAATAAAATTAGAAGAACAAATTAGGTATTAAGCCTTAAATTGTTGGTGCTCATTCCCTTTTCATGGCTTAGCTAAACTCACTTTGACCCAACAAAACTGGTTTTTCAGCAAACATTATTTTTTTCATTTTTTTGGTACTTTTATCATTTTTTTCATGCAATGTTTGGTTTGATTTTTTGTAATTTAGTTCATTCTTGAGCTTAAACTTAACTTTAGTTACATAAAAACACCTCAAAAAATCCAAATAACATTTATGTAACTAAAAAATTGTTAACCTACTTTTATATCTCAAGCTCAATAAATTCAATTATAACAAATTTTAATTAAACAATCTTTTAAAATACATAAACCAAATTAATAATTAAAGATTAAAGGTTAAACTAGAGCATATATATATATATATGCACTCATTACACACATAAAAAAAGAAATACTAAATAAGTATTAGACAAGGTTTTTTCAAGCTTAAGTATATATTTGATCATTTCATTCATATATACATATAAATTGAATTCGTGTATATACTCATCTAATTTAAGTAACTCACCACTCTAGAAAAAATATTTATTAACCCACAATTCATTTAAGGTTAAACAAAATAGGAAAATCAATCACATTTAAACTGTTTAAATAAAGTTAAAGAAATGCAACATGTTAAGTAGAGCAAGGAATGTCGCTTTGATAATAATAGTATTATTCATGAATTGGCATGTGTAAACATTGCACAATAATAAAATGAAATTGAAAAAAAATAAAGAATTATCATCTTTAAAAGTAGTTAAAACTTTACTTTATATATGTTGCTTGTTTTCTCTTATTAAAAGTGACAAGTGTACCTCGTCTAACATTTGGATGTGTTATTTTTTTCACTCTCACACTTCTAATAATAGTACATTAGATTTTAAGGATATTAAATGTTTATTTAGTGGCTATACTTCTAAAAAAGAAATATAAATATTGTAGTTTTCATAGTCATTGTGTCTTTATCACCATGGATAGGGTGTTCAAACTACAATCTGATTCAACAAAACACACGCATACACATATATATATATATATATATATATATATATATATATATATATATATATATATATATATATATATATATATATTATTTTGAGGTTTTGTTGTATACTTTTTTTATTAATACATGTATTTTGTTCTATCTATCTTACCTAATGTTATACCATAATGAATGATTTCATTTTTTACTCTATTATAACTAAATATTTGTTCTTTTCAATCTAGTGTTGCTTACCTGCATTAACAATTTTCTTTCATTTTTTTATTTATTTATAAAGAAACTAGAATAAAATATAAAGAAATACAAAGAAGTTATAGTTTTACAACAAAGAAAAAACAAATAATAAAATATATTTATACATTATGATATAAAACTAGATAACCTCAAATATAAGTGACAAATCTTAACTATGTAATTTTAGATAAATAAAAATTATATATTCAAAAATTATATATTATCATTATCACTGATATAATTATAAACTTAACGAATACTTTTGAGAGACTTAATTATATAAAAAAAATTGTGATAAATAATTCACAATTAAAGTGCAATTATAAAAAAAATAACAATTCAAATTTTATTTTATGTTCATGGAAAAAAAATCATACGCTAATATTTTGAAAAAGAAAAACAAGAACACTTAAAATATTTGTCGAACATACATAGTCCATAGGAGATCAAGTGGAGTTATAAAATTTTTTATTCTCCAAAATATCAGTTTCGTTGAATTAATTCTTTTTTAAGATGTGTTTAGTTAATTATAACTTTAACACCTAACTATTATTTTTGATAATATACACTTTTACTAAAGAAATCTTTATAATAGATTCTCATATTTTACAAAGAATTTGAGAATAATTAATAAATTTATTTACCAATTTAAAAGAAGTGTCGTAAATGATAAATTATTACCACAAAATATCTTTAATAATTCCATTGTAATAAAAAAAAAAAATAGAACCTTCTTATTTATTTTAACATATCCTGTTTTAATGAATCTAATTGTTACAAGTAAAATCGGTAAACATATAAGTTGTGTGTAATTATAAATAAAATAAAATTTTTGTGATAAAATACTAAAAATGTAATTTGCATAAAGGTATTATTGTTGAATGTTTTTCTCCCTTATATTTATAATATATTATATGTTAATACTCTCACAGAAACACATTCTCATGTATTTATCCTTGTAACAAATCTAGAAAAAATCACAGCTCCAGTTTGAATATATAAGTTTCTTTCTCAAACTATATAAAAAATGTTTTAAAACTCAAATAACATTTATGTATAAAAAATATAATTGCAACTGCTAGTATTAACATAATTCTACAAATCAAGGTAGTTAAATCGATATTATTAGCTAATACATGATAGGTCGGTCTACTGTTAACACACACATGTTCCTGTTGTCGGAAAAAGTGTTTGTCGAAGAGAGTGTTACCAATAAATAGATGCATAAAAGTTAAAAGTGGTGATTTGAAGGAAAATATTCCTTAAATAAACAAAATCAATGTTGTAAGAAATTAACAATGAAGACACGTGTGACATGTTCTTCTTGGAAAATATTTTGAAAGATATATTCTGTCCTCAAATTTAGAGATGTTCTTGACTTTTCATTCACATAATATTAACAATCATTGTGAAGTCCAACTTTTGTAAATTAGCTAATTTAAAACATATTACATAAAAAATCATGATAAATAACAATTTGACATAAAAGTGACTAAATTTAAAATCATTGTGAAGTCCAACTTTTGTAAATTAGCTAATTTAAAACATATTACATAAAAAATCATGATAAATAACAATTTGACATAAAAGTGACTAAATTTAAAATAATTTATAATATTGTATCCTCTAAAATCAGAAAATATTATCTAACATATTAAGTTGTGCAATTTTTTAATTAAGTTAGTCAAATATATGTTATAAACAATATTAATTACAAGATATATATTCAACACACTGAGCAGAGAAACGTCTAAAACAATTTTGATCTATATTTGATATTTGTAGTAACTGAGTTGTGTTTAATGATTCATTTTTAATTAAGAACTAAAATAGTTCAGTTTTACATTGTTTTAAGATATAAATAATAGGAAAGACTTAATCTCATTTCTAACTAAAGTTTACAAACTTAATCAAATCAGTTTTGTTTATTGACTCTAACTATTTAGAGTAAAATAAAGGGTTTGAAATACATTACTGTAACGCTTCTATTATAAATATATATATATATATATATATATATATATATATATATATATATATATATATATATATATATATATATAATCATTCTAGAAATAAAACTTTTCAAAATATAAGAAACATTATTATCATTCCAGGAACATAAACTCTCTCTCCTAGTATATATAAAATATTTACATCATATCATATTTGTCACTTATGAGTATCTCACTTTAAATATCATTTGTTCTTATGTAACACATGATCATAGTAGATGAACACGACAATTATAAATCATAGGATAACTTGACATATTTAAAAGATCAAAATTCACTTTGAAAGCAAACATTTTGTTTTACATCTCAATAACATATACAACATATCATGTGAATCGCACAAATATATCTATTGACAATATACATGTACTTTTGAAAAACTCGTGGGTTGAATTGGATTTAGAAATTTTGCACCTGTCATACGACTCTCAGTAGATTTTGACAAAACTATTCGGGCTTTACTTGACGTCACATATTAGGACCTATATTCTCTTTATATAACAAGGTTATTTCCAAATAACCTTTTGAAACGATTATGTTTCACACCAATCTAAGTTATGAAAACTTTCACCGACTTTCACCACCTAAATATTTTCTTTTGTGTGAGTCTGAACATTTAGTAGAGTCTAGATAATCTCACTAATAAATCTCTATCCAATGCAACTCACAGTACAACACAACATAGCATTTCCTCCTTGAAAATACTGCACACATATCACATACACAAATACTTATTATCTTAGTAGATTACGACCACTGCCGAAGCTCTATTCAACCTCACATAAACATATATATATATATATATATATATATATATATATATATATATATATATATATAACCACGGTAGACTATGGTCTCTCATAATAGCCCTACTTGGTCAATCATACTTCTTCACTTTTAAGAAAAATATCAACCCATTTATTTTCCTTTAAAAAATGTCCCTTTCTTGCTCAATTGGCTTACATGCTTGGCCAATTAGACTAGCTGGGAGTTTTCTAAAAACTTAAGCTTGTATAACAAGTAATTTTACTCGCTCAATGCTCAGCAAGAAACTGACTTACCCAACGACCATCTAATGGAGCTAAAGTCTCACATTTTTGCCCAATGATCCAACCATCCCGAGCTCTTTGAAATTTTATAAAAACTTTTTAGCTTAGTAATTGTTTTTCTCAACTAGCTACCAAACCCTTGGGAGCCTATTTTCCTTTGGCTCGTTAATAAATGGAACATTAGGAGCTTTGTGGAATCTCAAATGTTCATCTTAGTCAAAGTCTGGTTGGCCTGCTCAACAAGTGTGTGTAAAAGTAATAACCTAACAAACATGTCAGTTTGCTCAATTGACTCCTACAAGTGTTTTGTTCTTATTTACAACCCATAAAAGGCATAAGTCGATTCAAAAATATAACAGCTTTATCAAATTAGTCCAAATAAATGTGCATATACTCAAAGTGCTCCTCAACCACACATGTTTATTAGGTCACACCAACAACCAACAATACTACTCATTCTATTTCATCACAGAGACATACTGCATATAATTGATTAAGTCAATCTCAACAAAATAAAATATTTGAGTTACATAACTAGCTTCCCATAATTGAAATTCAAGTTTGTCACTCACAAAGTTTAAAGAACTTTATATGTCATATAATGCTCTACCTATATTTAGCAAACTTAGATAAAAAAAATCTAAATACACCCTATCGATCATACTCAAATAAATATTCATCATTAGGTCTTTAGAGTTACGTGCAAAGTCACTCAGTACTTGCATGCAAAAATAATAAAACATCAACCGGATAGAGATGAACTTATTCAAAATAAAATTTTAATTAGCTATCCAATTGTTTTCTCTAATCTTCAAATAGAAATAGATGGATAGAAAATATAAACAGAGAAATGAAATACTTCTAGAAAGGTTATAAATTTTTATATAATGAAATTCAATAACTATTTTCTTATTTATAATTCGAACTTTTAAATAATAAAATAATTAAGTTTTATTCATAAAAACTTCCTATACTCAGAAGTATTTTCTACATCTTACCATCATGATATGTTGATAATAAGGATGGCTTTACATGTTTACTGTTTTTTTAAGAAATATTTCAATATTTTTCAGAAAAGAAATGAAACAAAGAACTTTGTTTTTCTGAATGTAAGCTTTTGTTAACAAGCATTTTTTTTATAATTAAAATAGTGTGATACAGAATAACAAACTGTAATGAATTTTTATCATGTGATTAGAGTTCAACATCTGAGTTTGTGTTACACAATATGTATTGAAAAAAAAATCTCTTTAAGTGAATATATCTGTTTTTTATTTTTATTGCAAAGTTGAAAAGTTGAAAAAAAAACTCTTGAGAATTTGATGATTGAAAAGTTGAATTCCATTATAGGAAGATTTATTGATTTTTTCTTCTTCTAAACTTGTTATCCCTTTCATTAACTTTTGAGAAAAGAATTGAAAAACCTCACTTGAATTTAACTATCTGGGAACTAATTTTGAGCAATTTTCTATATCTGACAAAAATTAAAAATGTGATTTATGAAAAACAAACTTCGACTGAATTTGTAGCATTCAACAATAATACTCACAGTTGAAAATCTGATTCTTTAAAAGCTGAATTTTTAACATGAATAGATCTATTTGTTAAATATTGATGACGGATATTAATTTCTATATTTTTTAAGAAAAAAAAAGGCATGTTGAAAAAAAATTCTATACTTATATAACTTTTAACAAGATATTTACATTCTTGAAATAAAACCACAGAAAAAAAGTAATAGCACAATTTATCTCAGCATGTACCATAAAAAATGCTATAATTATTAATTTGATTCATAATTTGTGTGTCTGTATTTATAAACTTTGCATTTTAGTTTTTATATAATTTTTTTTGCATTGATGAGTGTGGAATAATATTAAAGGTGAGACTTTGAGAATAAATTAAAAAAAAAAAAGAAAAGTTAATTCTGTATTCTTGAATTTGTGGTCCATAAATGCGTATAGGAACAGTAATGACTCGACATCATTTAATAAAACTCCAAAGCAAGGAAGCTGCAACTTACATGAATGCATTCCCTCTTCTTTTTCAAAAGCGCGGGAAACTTTTATTTTCTTTAAAATTTGAATCATTTTTCATTTTTATAAACCAAAACTTCCAATTTTTCATTTCGTGAATGGATATGGCGTGTTTGGTGCCTCACATTTTATCATTAAATCCATTTATTAAAATTTAATTTATTCATAGTTAAATATTTGGGATGTTATTATATCTTTAATTATTTATCCTGGAAAAGAAGTAACGAGAAAAAAGAAAATATTAAAAAAGTGCATAATTAATATATTTATTAAAAACAAGACAGAGAAAACATGCATTTCTTAAATTTCTTTAATTTTCACACATCTTTAATAATTAATTGTGTGTTAAAAAAAATAGTAAATGAATAAAAGAAAATGTGATAAAATGTAAAACATTAATTAGATTCCTTAAACTGAAAATTGAAAGTAATAAGAGTTAGAGAAAAAGAATTAATAATTTGGTTTAATGTTGAAGAATTTGGGGAAGAGTGCAGAATAGGGAAAAGTGAAGGGGCGGAAATGCAAACCCCAAACGGCAAAGTGAGAAAAGAGTTATATAGTGGACGTAAGCAAAAGGAAAGTGGGGAAATGAAGGGCGTGGATGAATCCATGAAAACCCTACGGTTAAATCATGACCGTCATGATGAACTCATCACCATTGATTGTTCCAATTTCCACCACACAGAGAGCACATTTTACAAAACCACCTAACCCAGTTTCTCTCTCTAACTCAATTATATTAACACACTCTCTTTCTCTTCAAGTGAAACCAATCCAATTCCCAATTTTCGAATCTACCCTTTCTCTCTCTTTCTCTCTCAACCATGGAGCCATCCTCGATCTCCCCACCGCCAGCTCCGCCAGCCACCGCCGTCCCGTTCCCGGCCGACACCAACGACCACCTCCCGGCGCCCATTGCGGAGCCGCCGTCAAATCACCCGCCCTACGCCGAGGTAAGCGAAGCAATTTTTCTAGAGAAAACAAAGAATTCGGTTCTTTCTGTGTTTTGAAACCTAATTAAATTCTTGTGAAGATGATATACACGGCAATCGAGGCGCTGAAGGAGAAGGATGGTTCGAGCAAGAAGGCGATAGGGAAGTACATGGAGCAAGTTTACAAGGACCAGCTTCCTCCGAATCACTCCGCCTTGTTGACTCAGCACTTGACTCGGATGAAGACCAGTGGAATGCTCGTCATGGTGAAGAAGTCCTACGCGCTTCCTAGATCTGCTGCTGCAGCTGCCGCTGCTGCTGCTGCAGAGGAACCCGTGCCTGGGCCCTCTCCTTCAACCGTTCCCAGGCCCAGAGGTCGGCCTCGAAAGGCCCAAACCCCTGTCCACAACCTGCCCCAGCCTCTGGTGCAGGCCCAGGATGCTGTAATCCCATCGGTTCAGCAGAATGCTGAGCCTGTCTGGGCGGCGCTTGGGCTTGCTGACGAGCCTGTGCAAGCTGAGACCCCCAAGAAGCGTCCGGGCCGACCGAAGAAATTAGCCACCGGAGCCACCGGAACGGGGAGGAGAGGCCGTCCTGTTGGGTCTGGAAAAGGCCCTGGTCGACCTCCTAAGCCCAAACCCGTCGCTTCGGACACTTCTGCTTCTGCGTCTGCAGGGCCGAAGAGACGCCCGGGCCGCCCGCCTAAGAACCAGACCCAAGCAACTCAAATTCCGTTTGCTCCATCTACACCTACTGCTGGTGCTGGTGCTGAGGCTGGTGCTGAGGCTGGTGCTGAGGCTGGGGCTGTTGTGCCGGGCTCAGAGCCCGTGGAAGAACAGGTTCCTGCAGGTGATGGAATTTTACTCGGGCCTAGAGTCCGTGGTCGACCAAAGAAGTTTGCTGATGAGATGATTCCCTCCGGCCGAGGCAGGGGAAGGGGTCGTGGACGTGGACGTGGACGTGGGCGTGGTGGTAGTTTGCTGTTGGCAAGACCCGGAGTTAGGTCCGTTGGCCGCCCGAGGAAGGTAATAAAATTTCTTACAATGTTGTTTTAATTTGGTTAAGACATGATTTGTGGAATGTTTAATGTTTATGTTTTGGTGTGTGTGTTTTTCTGTTTGAGGGTGCATGTGGATACTTCAAAAATTAAAATGTGGATGCTTTATTAATTCTGTACTAGATTGATTGATTGCGTAAATAGTCTTTATTGCGTTTATTGATTATTATCCTCTGTGGCTTTATTATTTTTGTTTTGGGGGATATTACTTCGGAATTGAATTATGATGCTTTGCATATATGTGTTAAAAATATATATTGTTTTTTTTTAATTACAAATTTCTTTTCTTCTGAATTATTGATTTAGCTTTTATTAGATCTTCTCTGTCTTTTGTTGTATTAGTTTTTTGCATTACTGTAGTGCGTGTCTTCAAAATTTCGTGGCTTCATTTGACAATAATTTTTCCCCTACAGAAAATGCTTTTATTTTATATCTGGGGATTCTATTTTTTGAGATGATGATAATGGTTGAAAATATTATCTGGTGATTTCTGTTGAGAACGTGTGGTTTTTATGTTTACCCTGCGAGTTTAATTTGTGGAACTATTTTGACTTGTGTAATTTATTACGAGTGAATTATGCTCTTTGTAAATTGGACTTTTGTTTGTAGTATTATTGCCTGCTGAATATTTGTGAGTTTCTGTTTAAATTGTGAGTTTGTTTTATAAGGACTTTTCTGATATAAAAAATTTATCAAAAATTATCTGAGAAAAATTATACGGGTATAAAATTTATTAAAAGTGATATTTAAAGCTGGTAGTGATTTAAATTTTTCTTTTTCCCTCAAGTTTTTTGGTTATTTGTTTTACTTGTTTGTAGGCTAAATGTCTGATTTTTGAACTTGTTGGAAGTAAATTTTTATATTCTTTAGACGTGGATTAATGAAAATCTTTGCCTTTGGATACTTTGAAATCTGTACTAAATTGATAGTGAAAATAGTATTCATGTTGTCCTCTTTAACTTTAATAAATGCTGCTTCCCCTCAATGTACTTGAGGGGATTTATCTGGAATCTTAATTTGATGTTTTAAAAATAGTATAGTTTATAAAGTATGTAAAAATATGTCGGGTTGTGTAAATTGCAAATGTTTATTTTAACTATTTTTAACATCTCTTATTGGATCTTTTTTTGCTTAATGCATTACTATGGCCATATGTTATTAAAACATCATAGGAAAGTAAGCAAAACTCTGGCATAACTTTGTGTCAGAATTTTGTTTTCAAATATGTTTTATTTTAATTTGAGGTATCTTTTTTGTGGTAATTTCTGTTGAAATAAAGTGGGTTTTATTTTTGGAACTGCAAGTTTTGACTGCGGAACTACTGTGATGTGATGTGTGGTATCACACGAGTAAATTAAGCACTTTCATAATGGGAGTTTTTGTTGTCATCCATACTGAAAACCTGAGTTTTTGTTTTATCTGCGAGTGTACTTCGAAGGAATTTAACTGAAAACTTGAGTTTGTGTTTTATCTGCGAGTGTACTTTGAAGGAATGTACGCATAATTTAACATGAGTGTTTTGTCAAAAAAGTTGTAGAAGATATTTCTTTATTTTATTTTGTTACAAGGTTTATTTATTTAAATATCTTTTAATGATTTTAAAATGTTTTTGCTCGTATGGGACAATTTCTTTGTTGTTTGTCTTATTGTTAGCTTAAGCATGATTTAGATTTTTTTAGCAAAATTGTGAGTTGATACCTTAAAATCTCTAGGTTGACTAAGAAAATTGTATGTGTCAATTAATCCCTTTTCTTTTCCATTTTATTTTGGGCCTGAGAGATATTTATCAGGGATTGAGTTATAATACTTTGTAAAAAAGGTATTGGGTTAAAACTTTTGTATTAATATTTTAGGATACGAAAGCTATCACTCTTGAACCACTTTTTTTAATCTGTTATTGGTGCCTCTTTAATGACTATATGCGATTAAAAAGAGTAGATGTTTGTTATACAAGTATTTTATTTTAAACAAAGAAAAAACTTTTATTTTTTTATATTTGGTTTTATGTGATGATAAGTTGATGGCTGATTTTATTTGTTTGTAATTTCGATTGAAAATGTATGAACTTTTTATTTAGCTGCAAATTTAGTGTTTGTTAAAATATTGTGGCATGTGGAAGTCAACATGAGTGAATTGTACACTTTGGAAATAATATTTTTTAGTGGTTTCTACTTTTTTAGTTTGTATTTAAATTAGGAGTAATATAGTACGAAGGACTATTTTAGGTGTTTGTTTTTTCCGAAGAAAATGGGTTTATTTCATTATTTGGTGGTATGTTTTGTTTGAGGTGTTGGTAAGTTAATAACTGTTGAAAGTGGGTGTTTTATCTTTAAACTACAAGAGTTTAATTTGTAGACCTATTTCTGTATGTGGAATTTGACTTGAGTTACGCTTTATAAATAGTATTACTTGTTGTAGTGCCTGCTGAAAAGCATAATGGTTATTTTTGAAGGACAGATAGACTATTATTACATGTCATAATTTGACTTTAGTATCTGAAAAGAGATATTTGTGGATTATATCAAATTCTATATACAAGTTCGATATTATTGTTTTTATTCTTGTAATAAATATTTTCAAGCAATCACGTAATGTGATTAAGATTAATTTGACATGTAGAATTATTGGGTGAATTATGCATCCTGAAAAAATAAAGTAAAAGAATTTTATGGATTATAAAAAGCCATCTACAAATTTTATATCTGATTTTATCATATTTATGATTGCTATCGTTCTCAACTGTGTTGAAATTTTAAATGTTTGAATTACTTCATTATTTGTGGATGCCCTTCCTTATCTGGTTTGCTTCCTATGTTTTATAGAAAAAAAGGAACTTTATGAATTATAGAAAAATATGTTCGTTTTCTGTGTCAGTTTTTGTTAGATTTATAGTTTTTTATGTTCCCATACATAAATTGTGCTACTACTTTTAGCTAACATGTTTGAATTTGTTTAGTTTGAGTAGATTTTCTACTTTTTTTAGCCTACATTTATTCTGTCTCTTTACAAGTAACAATCATTTTAAAATTTGTCTTGTACATTTATGTGTACAGGAACCAAAAAGTACATTTTATACCTTATTTTCCTTCCAAATTTATTTACTCCATTTCGTACATTTTGGTGGGACAGGGGTCAACTTTTGATGGACCTCCACAAAATGCTGCTAATGAAGAACTCAAAAGGAAGCTCGAACACTTTGTGAGTTGACTTAGTCTTTGGCTTGCATCGTCAATTATTCATTATAATTTTTTGAATTTGTTATATTTGATTCAATATTCATTAATTTGCAGCAATCAAAAGTGAAGGAATCCCTGGCAGTGATTAAGCCTCACTTCAACCATCAAAGTCCAGTCACTGCAATTGCAGCTATTCAAGATTTGGAAGAGCTGGGAACTATGGACCTCAATGCACCACTAAGGGATGAAACAATTCCTCTGCAACAGGAGGAGCAGCCACCTCAGGCACCACCGGCGCAGCCACCACAGCAACAACCTCCACCACCGCAGCAGCAGCAGCAGGCGCCACCTCAGCCACACCTGGCACCGGCACCACTGCAACCTCAGACACAGCTATTTCAGCAACCATTTCCGTCATTTCAGCTGCAGCAGCAGCCATTCCATCATCAGCAGACACAGCTGCAGTTCCAGCAGCCACCGCAGCAGCACCAGCTGTTCCAGGCACCACCGTCGCACCACCAACAGTTTCATCCTTAGGAATAAGAATGAGGGTAACAATTTGATTATGGAAGTAGGAAGTATATGTTATGGTGTTGAATTTGGTTATGAAGAATCTGAACAAGTGTTTTAACAAGGCACATGAGGGTAACAGATTTGTAAAGCGAGTAGGCAGTAGCAGAACTGAATTTTCTTGAGTGAATCCATTCGTCATTTAGTTTGTTGTTGTGCACTGGTCTAGATTGACACCTCAAGTAATGTTTAGATTATTAGTGTACTCATCATTTTGTAATTCAACTATTTTTTCTTTCACTTTCTCTCCTTTTCTAACCTTTTTCATTATCCTCTTTTTGAATAATGTTTCAGTCTAATTATATTAATATTTATATCTGTTAAAATGCCTTTTAATCTATGCATACTGGTTTTATAACGTATTTATCAGAAGTTGCATTGTTAGAGTTTCTAGCCGCAGCAGGTAAAAGAACAGTTTTTTTATTTTTTATTTTTAACAAGTAACTTTTTTTATCAATTACTTGAAATATTTCTTTGACAACGTTATATTTTTAACTTTCGAATTGTTACCCAGAGCTTGAATGCGTGTCTTAGAGTATTTTTTTTAATCGAATACATAAAATTCTTATAATATGGTTAGTATTAACAATAAGATTTTTTTTGTTTTTATTTTATTTCAACAGAAGTATGTCTGGAACAGTTTGTATAAGTATTAAAGTTTTGTTTTAGTGAAGTACTCTTGTAAGTGACTTATCTAAAAATATGTAAAATATTTTAAATAAACGTAAATACCTGCATTATTTTTTTACACTAGATGCATTTCACAATCCATTTTAGGGATATTTTGGTTATTAGAAAAAGTTAACTTTTATATTTATAAAGAAATAGAAAAATTAAAGAATAAAATAGTAGACATAAAATATGTGTAAAATTTTGTTTAATATCAAAATAATAGTACCCTTTATAAAATTGTCACTGAAATTTTGTATACTTTTTTATAAAGATGAAAGAGTGAGACAATTACTCAGATAAAAATTGTATTTGGTCTTCCGTTTTTGTCCAAATTGAAAAGACTACACTACAAAAACTCAATTACTTCCCCAACTTCTTTATTTCTTTTAGCACCTCCCGTTATAGTACAATGATGGAAGCAAACTTTTAAAATCTTTTATATTTTCTGAAAAATACATTTCAGAATGTATTAAGAAACTTTTATTAGTATTCCAATCACATTACTGAAAATATATTTTGAAATGAGATGTATAATTTAAAACCGGTTTTTAATTATTTTAGCTTGTTTATTGTTATTAGAAATCTAAATCTCACTTTGAATAGAGATTATACACTATTTTTTTTTTAAAGAAAAGAATCTGTTTATATTTAAAAGAAAAGAAAATTTTAATAGTAATAAGATATAAAATAACAAATTTAGATGTGTGGATTCATATTCTGGAGTACTTTAACATTAAAGGACATTATAGGAAGGTTCCTAAAGTATTCATGACACGATGAATACAATATTAAATGGGTTGGTAGTAACAATCTTGCTGGCCTATGAATAGCGGAAAGAGTTTTTGATAATTGTCTTTCATAATTTTTAATTTTTGGATTTTCAAATTTAATTGATATACATGAATCACAAGTCTTCTTCTTGAAAAAAAAATTAATTATTTTATTCTTTATTATAATTTTATTAATATAAATTTACTACATCTCACCTATATAGACAAATGTGAATTTTCTAGCAGTACATATTAGACAAATTTATCATATGTAACATATGCTTAAAAAAAGTACAAATAAACCAATTCAAAAGAACAAATTAATTGATCTAAAATATTATTTAACTCATCAATATATATATATATATATATATATATATATATATATATATATATATTACTCAACACTAAATATTTGGGTTAAATATGTTTTTGATCTTTTAACTTTGACATAATTTAGTTTCTCAATCTTAAATCAGTGAATTTAGTTCTTTCATCTAATTTTTGTTAAGATTATTTGACGTTTCATGATAATATTTTAGTTGTTTAATCCGTTTGACACATGTTCACTTCAATGTTAATTAAAAAATATATTTAAACGTTAAATAGACTTAACAAAATTTAGTTAAAATAACTAAATTTACAAACTTTTAAAGATGGAAAATTAAATAGTATAAAATTTTTAAAAAGTAATTAATTTCAATTTTACAAAAATATATTTAATCTTAAATATTTTATAAATTGATACGATCCATACTTTTTTATTTACCTGAACTTCATATATTTTCTTGTATGTAGATTTCCTCCGTGATCTCTCTTGAAACTAGACACTAATCCAATCTCATGAGATTGTTTGAAAATTCTTCCCAAAACCATGATGATAACTAAAACATTGTCAAAGAGCTAATACTAACTTAGAACACTACAAAGACGCACTTATCTTTCAAATTCTCTGCATAAAAAAATAATTTAATTGATAAAGGTTAAGTTTCCTTACTTAAAGAGATACAACATTATCATTAACATATAGTTTTATATTTCAATACAATAAAAATAAGATATTAATATAATAAAAAGGAGATATAGTGTACATCACTCTGTTTTTTTCGATAACTGTGGTAGCAATGAAGTGTAAATAAAGCATAACAATTTTGTATTGAAAATGACGAAATTGGTTCCATTATTTATCACTGATTAGTTGGTTCATATCAATGCCTCCGCCGACAAAAAAATATAATAAAATCATAGCTATGAAAACACGTTTTCTTTAATTGTTTTTTTATGTTAACATGTTACTTTTACCTTTATGTACGTGTTGACCTATGCATGGACAAAAAACTAGTAGAATTTTTTTTTGTTAAATGCTTGATGTGGATGGAGGAAAAAGAAAGAGAAGAAATAAGGAAAAATTATATATTCAAAATATTTATTTATATTTTATCATATTTCAAGATTTTTATTTGTTTATTAATCTATCGAATGATTCTGAAAAACTATCTTATTAGATATACAAAGAAACGAAGAAGATCAGTAAGTGAGTTATTTTTTTGAATAGATTAGAGGGCTTAAAGTAAGTGAATAATAAGTGTTTTAATTATGCTCTGTCTTCAAAGTAACTATTTGAAAAATTAAAAAACAAGTTAGAGAAGTTAAATTAACAAGCTATTTAAATGGATTGAAATTGTAGGGAGAAATCTTATTATAAGTTATATTCAACGGTAGGTTAGGACCATATATAGTATGCATATTGAGAACATGTTTTTAAGAAAAAAGATATTGAATGTTCATTTAACTATTGATGAATGGATCTAATTTTGAAAATTTTTGTGGTGTTGTAGTGTAATGAACATAGAGTAAAGATCTTGAACAAAGAAGGGTGTTGCTCAAACATTTTTTTGGATAATGAAATGATGATATATTATCACTTAAATAACAATTGATAACTTTAGTAAGATGAGATAATGTTAATTTTCTTTCCTCCTTAAAGTTATAATATATGCATGAATATTAAAAACTCTTTGCACATTAATTAATGTTAATTTTAAGGGTTAATTATACTTGTACTAATCCTGAACTTCGTTCCTCTTCGAAATCTTGATACATTTTGACCCTCAAATTTTAAAAAAATAAATTAATGGATATAATTTTTTTAACCCAATTACGTTAAAATTTTTTGACCTGTAAAACACATTTCCCAACATCAATTGATACAGTTCTTTTAATTCAATTACTTTACATTTTTTTGACATGTCAAATATGTTCCCCATCAGACATTGAAACACAAATGTGTCAAAAGGTATAAACAATTCAAATACTAGCACGAAATGTGTTTGATAGTAAAAAAGAATTATATCCATTGATTTTTTAAGTTTGAGGATTAAAATGTATCAAAGTTTTGAAAAGAGACGAATTTCAATTTCACGTTCTAAGGATTAAAAACATATTTAACCTTAATTTTGCAGTGTAATAAGCTTATGAATTGTTTTATATATAATTACACATGTGTGTGTTCCATGTATGGTGACTTAATTTAATATGGTTTGAGATATATGATGAAGATTTTAGTTCATTACAAATAAGTTACCTAGAATGGTAATTTGACCTAATTGAGAGTTGTAATAATATGAGTATAATTGAAAGATTACATCAAACTTCATGATATAAATAATGTAGATTAATATTCTCACACAGTGTTGAGTTAATGTTGTGTAATAAGCTATCTTAGATACCCACATGATACTCCGCCCCAACATACTTTAAGCAAGGGTAATTTTTAATGCACCTACTAATTGAATTGAAATTGTAGGGAGAATTATAAGTTAATTTCTGATGCACTTACTAAATATATATCTTTTGATAAATGTCAAGTTGTGATATAAAAGTTTATAAAATTCTTATAAGGATAACATGTATTATGAACCACGTGTCATTCGAATTCCTCCCAGTCAGGGGCGGACCGAGGAAGGGACAGGGGGGAGCCGTGGCCCCTCCAACGTTTTTTATTTTTTTATTTATTTATGTTATATGAATTTTTTTTATTTTTAATTTTTTAAATTATATATAAGAAATTTAATGTTTTGGAATTTTTTAAATAATAAAAGTATATATTAGGAATTGATAAATATTAAAATAGGTATCTTTTTATTTATTTTATAAAATATAACATTTAATGTTAATAAATAATAAAACATAAAATTAAATTTAATAATAAATAAATAAATTTATTAAGATATTTTTTATTTTGTCTCTCACTGTTTTTTGAGTTTCTGACATATTGTATCCACTTTAGACTTTTACTTGTTTTGTTTTCTTTTGTTTATGAAGAAAAAAAGAAAGTTGAACACAAATTCATTATTTTGTGCTCTCATTTTTGTATGCTTTCTTCTATTATTGAAG
>Ga0214545_1007765_pt1 | contig 17654 bp, 12 predicted proteins | sample CNSS4metaG_FD_160064 | JGI IMG/M metagenome (GOLD analysis project Ga0214545, IMG submission 160064) | Root nodule microbial communities from cowpea collected in UCLA plant growth center, Los Angeles, California, USA - CNSS4 | ecosystem: Host-associated > Plants > Roots > Nodule | place: USA... | reverse complement strand
GATTTTCTAATTCATTTTATTTAACTCTTAATGTTTCATTTTCTACAACGAAGATTATCAAAACAAAATTCGGAATAAGATGAAAGATGAATTTCTTGAATGCAATATGGTTATTTACATTCAAAAATGAATAACTGAAGATTTTTATTCCGAATAAATTATTGATGAGTTCAAAATCTTTTACTATAAATTATTTTGACTCCTCCAAAATTATTGGTCAAGATCCATCACGGGTTATTATTATCAACTATAATTAATAATCATTATTACTAATAACTATAAATATTATTATCATTATTATTAATTATAATTATTTCTATTATTATAGTACTAATATTATTATATTACTATTATTATTATTAAGAACTATAATTATTATAATAGTTATTATTATTATTTTTATTATTGTTGTTAGATACACATTTTTAGGGATGTCAACAGGTCGGGTAGGGTACGGGTAGTAGTTCCCCCATACCCTACATGCTGGATAAATATCTGTCGTGTATCCGTATCCATATCTGTCAGGTACCCACTTATTTTTTTTCATATCCGCGGGTAACCACGGATATCCGCGGGTAACCACGGATATCCGCGGATATTTATAAAATTATTTAAGAAAAAAATATTTAATCATAAATTGAAATAAAATAAAATACATCACTGTCATAAATTTTAAATATAAAATTCAAATAAACTCAAGTTCATACAAGTCCAAATAATTATAAAAATAAATATAAAGTGACCTTCAACACAATGAAAATTCTTTAATTAGTGCTTTGATCAATCAACTCACTTTCTCCCAAATAATAAAATTCAATTGCCACGTGTTAAGTATTCTTATTTTGATTCCATCATTTGACAACAAACATACCATACACTGTCTATATAAGGTTTGATGTATATGCCCAATTTCAAAGAAAGGAAAGAGAATAATGTCAAGGGGTGTACCTAGAAGAAGACAATGTACCAATACTTGAAGTTGGAAAAATGAAGATAGAAGAAAAGACAAGATGTGCAACTTATAAAAAATTAGGTCACAATGTTTTTTACTAATATATATATATATATATATATATATGTATATGGGTATTTTTATGAATTAAAGTTTAGTAGGTACGGGTATCCACGGGTACGGATACTATGATACTCGTACCCGCCCGGTTAACATGCAAGTATCAAAAATATCCGTACCCGTGGGTATCCATTTTTAATATTCGTTTCTTACGGTTGCGGATACCTGCGGGTACATATTTTTTTGACATCCCTAGACATTTTACTTTTACTTACTATGTAGGAATCATGTTTCAATTACTTATCATTTTTATTTGTTTTGTGTTCATTTATCTTTCCATTTGAACAATTATTTCAATTTAAAAAAAAATAGTTACTAAAATTAGTAAAACAATAAAACTGAAAAATAATTTTTTTATTATAAATAATTATTTAAATTTAAAATATTCAAAAGCAGCAAGAAAGTGTAGCGAGGTAGGTTTGAAATCTCACTTCCTACGTTCCTTGATTCTCCGGTACTAAAAAGAAAGTCTCATTCGACAGCTGTTAGAGTCCTTCCCTTGGGATATAATAATTAAGAGGATAAAATTGATAAAATAAAAAGGACACCAAAGATGTTTATCTCTTTATATATGTAGTTGTATTAATATTATTATTATTGTTATTATTAGTAGTAGTAGTAGTATTAATATTTTTTTTTTATCATTACGCGATATTATTATAGTGGTATTATTATTATTATTATTATAGTTAGACACATATTTTATTTTTATTTACTATGGGATCATATTACAATTACTTGCTCTTTATATTTGTTTTGTTATTCATTTTATCGCTATGTCTTGGTATTTTTTGAATTGAAAACAAATAGTTACTAAAATTAGTAGAATAATAAAACTGACAAATAATTTTTTATTATGAATAATTATTTAAATTTAATAAATAATTAAGAGGATAAAAAAGTAAAAACAAAAAAAGGACATAAAAAATGTGTATCTCTTTACCTATTTAGTTAGTGTATTATTATTACTATTATTACTATTATTATCACTACGGGATATTATTATAATGATTATTATTGTTATTATCACTACAAGATATTATTATTATAATGGTATTATTATTATTATTATTATTATAGTTAGACACACATCTTAATTTTATTTACTACGAGATCATATCTCAATTAGTTGTTCTTCTTAGTTGTTTTGTTGTTGTTGTATATATCTTTATATGTAATTATAGATTATTAGTATGTCAACATTAGCCTTGGTATTTACATTGACATTAATATTTATAAGATAAACATTATTATTATTATTATTATTATTATTATTATTATTATTATTATTATTATTATTATTATTATTATCATTATCATTTGTTTGTTATTATTAGTATCATTATTATTTTTATTATTAATATTATTACTATTCATAGTGATGTTATTAGTATAAGTGTTTTTTTAATTATAAAAAATGTTATTATACTAAATACTTTTGTTAAATAGATTTTTAATCTTTTAAAATTTTTATAATTTATATTAATATTATTATTATTTTAATGGTTAAATAAATATAATTACAATTATATTATTATTCTAAACGTATTTGAAATAAATAAAAAAATGTGGATACACGCACGAGTCATATACAATTATAATTATTTTGTAAATTGTGATATTAATTTTATTTATTATATTTAAAACTGAATTTACAAATTCATTTAATTGTGATAATAACATTTACAACAATATAACCTAATTTTCATGATATTTATTATTTTATTGTTATTATTATCAATTATAACTCTAATTATAGTTATTATTATTATTATTATCAGCTCTAATTATAATAATAATTATTATTGTTATTATTATTAACTATAATTATTATGATTAGTATTACTACTAACTATAAGTATTATTATTATTATTATTATTATTAACTACAACTTTTTTATTATTATATTACTATTATTATTATTATTATTACTATTGCGCATGTGTATACGCATTTTTTAAATATACGTGATATTATAGTAAGTGATAATAATGTAATGTTATTAAGTTATAATATATAAAATAAAATTATATTTATTAAAAATAAAGAGAAATATATCATAAAAAATAAAAGAATAACGATTGATAAACAGAGAAAAAGAAAAGAGCAGGGATAAACAATTTTATGAAAAAGTTTGTAAAAGTAAGAGTCAATTTTCAAAATTTTTATAAATAATTATATTTTAAAGGGTAAAATTGGTATTTGAAATGTGGACACAAAAGAGATAATCTCTTTATATATTGTTATAGATTATTATTATTAATTAGAACTATAATTATTATAATAGTTATTATTATTATTAATTATTGTTTTTATTATTATGTTTACATACACATTTTACTTTTACTTACTATCTATGAATCATCTTTTAGTTATTTGACTCTTTTATTTGTTTTGTTGTTTATTTATTTATCTCTTCATATATGTAGTTGTATTATTATTATTTTTTCACTACGCGATATTATTTTAGTATTATTATTATTATCTATTATTATTATTGTTATTATTATTATTATAGTTAAATACACATTTTACATTTATTTACTACGTGATCATATCTCAATTACTTGCACTTTTTATTTGTTTTGTTGTTCATTTTATTTTTATATTTGTGTAATTATTTGAATTATAAAAATAGTTACTAAAATTAATAAAATGATAAAATAGACAAATAATTTTTATTATGAATAATTATTTTAATTTAACAAATAATAATTAAGAGGATAAAATTATATAAACAAAAGAGGACACAACAAATGTATATATCTTTATATATGTAGTTATTGTATTATTATTATTTTTATCACTATGAGATATTATTATAATGGTATTATTGTTATTATTATTATTATTATTATTATTGTTATTATTATTATTATTATTATTATTATTATTATTATAGTTAGACACACATCTTAAATTAATTTACTACTCGTATTTCAATTACTTGTCATTTTTATTTGTTTTGTTGTTAATGTATATCTTTATATATAATTATAAATTATTATAGTTGACATTAGCCTTAGTGTTAGCATTAATATTAATATTTATAGCATAATTATTATTATTATTATTATTGGTATCATTATTATTATTATTATTATTATTATTATTATTATAATTATTATTATTATTATTATTATTATTATTATTATTCATAATGGTGTTATTATTATAAGTGTGTTTTTCTTAATTATAGAAAATTTTGTTATACTAAATACTTTTGTTAAATAGAGTTTTAATCTTTTAAATTTTTATAATTTATAATTTATATTAATATTATTATTAGTATTTTTAATGGTTAAATAAATATAATAGCAATTATATTATTATTCTAAAAAAATTTAAAATAAAAAAAATAAAAAAATGTTCGCTCAATTAACTATATTATATTGTGATATCAATTAACTATATTATATTGTGATATCAATTCTGTTTATTATATTTAAAATTGAAATTTTTATTGCATCACTTAGATTTACTATTTCATTACTTTAATAACAATATTTACAACAATATAACTTAATTTTCATAATATTTCATTATATAATACTTTCACTATTTTATTATTTAATATACAAAATAAAATAAATACGTCCCGTGCATACGCACGAGTCAATATACTAGTGAATAATTAAAAAAATATGAACGAAGAAAATCTAAAACATATATATGAATTTATTGGAGCTCTTCATTTATTTTTTTATTTTAGTTTTGTTACGTATTGATGGATGTCCAAATTTCAAAGAGAACGTACTTATATGTTGTTAGGAGACAAAACTTTAAAACATTTACCAAACAAATTGTAATTTATTGAGTGGATCTTCAAAATTCTGAATGCACTTTCTGTATCTACAACTTTTGTTGACATAAGTAAATCCAATTCCAGGAGAAACTCATTTATGTCGAGTTTCTATTTTGTTTGTCTTCTTTAAAGATGGTGTTTTTTTGCCTCCTTCATTTTAGTTCCTTGTCTCTCAACAAATCTGCTTGTACACTAATCGTATATTTTCTTTGACTTGATCTCTCTCTGCATTTACAATAAGCAAAAGAGTTAAAATTTCAACTTAATTACTCATTTGTATTTGAATACTAAGAATATTTTTCTCATAAATCAAGGTAAAAAAAAAAACAAAGTTCAAACATAGGGAATTTTAACAATATAATTCAATTATGCTCATAAATGAAGCGACACAGACACTTAACAATAGACAAACAGTGATAAATAACTAAACAGAAATTCGTTGATAACTCGTGCTTCGGAATTTGTGGACTAGTAAGTGTTCATATATATGGAAGTTAGTTTTTGTTACTTCCAAGTTTGATGCTCCTTTATTTTTCTTCAGCGGAACGCGAGTATTTTCTGCGTGTTGATACTTTGGAATTAGAAGGTTTGTGACAGTGTTATGTCAATCCTTTTATATATATATATATATATATATATATATATATATATATATATATATATATATATATATATATATATATATATATATATATATATATATATATATATATATATATATAAATATATATATATATATATATAAATATATACATATATATATATATGTATATATATATGTATATATACATACATATATATGTATATATATATATATATATGTATATATATATATATATGTATATATATATATATATATGTATAATAAAATAAATAAAAAATATATGTATAAAACGAAACAGTTAAAAATATAAAAATAGTAAATTAATTAACAATTATGTATACCTACCCCGTGTATAAAGGCATGGTTAATTTTGATCTTTACTAATTGCTCTCATGTAGAATCATTTTCAATTTAGTACCAACCTTTACATAGCTGATAGTATGATGCACTTCATTTACATTACATGTATAAAATTGACATGAAATTATATATATGATAAAATTTCATGTTAGTTCCTGGAACGAGAGAAGACGCAATTATAATCCAAAGGGTACTTACTGATATGTAATCTTAGACAAGAAAAATCATAATAAAAAGTTGTAAGATAAGTAAATTCATGTTACTGGTGTAAGCTCTGTTCTTCCCTAACCTTCTCCCTCTCCACCACAATTTTTCTTTTTTTTTTCCTTCTGAAGCCCTAAGACAAAGCAACTAATACAGCACAAGACAACTCTCGTCAAACTAAACAAATTCTCAAGAATTCACTGCATTAAGAGACAAAAAAATATGATAATAAATTCAAATTACGATTTTTTTTTCATATATATATGTCTGTTTTATCTGTGACTTAAAGATAAACCAAACATAGACATTAAATCTTTTATCCTTTTGTTTTAGCTTTTACTTGGGTTACGAAACCAATGTTGATAACAGGCTAAGTAGCGGAAAAAGTAATAACAATTAAGGCATAAGAGTACGGACAGCAAAGAAGATTCTAAATGTTATTAATAACATAAAAATTCTGAGAACAAAGACAAGTAAACTGCATAACACTCCAAAAATCAACTACAGCAACAAACTCTGAATTGGATGCTGCAATTACTTGTGCAAAGCACAAAGGCAATTCTTTTCACCTACATCCGACGATATACAGTAAGGTTGATCCTTCCCATCTTGAAACCAGGTAGCACGCTTCTCCAGAAGCTCGTTCAGAAAATCATTCAGCTTCTCAATAGTGATGTTTGGCATGACCACCACATGTGCAATATTCCCCTTGCATGCTAACTGCCACTTGCGTACAAATTCCTCATCATGTGGCCTCTCAAACACAACCGTGCTGCTCAGCTCATTAAGCATTGCACCAATCCCAGCCTCAACAAGGCGATCTTTGAAGTAGTGTGCATTTCGCAAGCATTTCTGAACTTCTTTCTGAAAACCTCTATATCCTTTCCGATTCAAGGTATACCAAAGGAATATGGGAGCATGACCATTCCGACTACCCATGATCGTGGCATCCCTAGAAGCAAGGTACTCCACATCCCTAGAGAGAGCATTGACATAATTCAATCTTGTTATCTGCACACCACAAGGCATGGGACAACCTACAAATTTGTGGCCAGAAACACTGACACTGCCAATAGGCTTCTTAAAAGTAACTTTTGGAGCCTGAAAGCAAATACAACAAATGCAGAATATGGTGAGGTTCACACAAGATGGGTTGACCAAGAAGCATGAAATTTTAATCTTGCCTATTTCTAAATATAACCAATATATAACAAAATAAGCATTCCTTGACTTTAAAATGGAAACGGAATGATACGGTTTCATGGGCATGTAAAATAATAGTGACAGTCACATTTATACTTTATATAAAGTGGGTTGATCAATAAGCATTAATAGACGTTCTGCTATCATTAAAATTATGACTTTATAGCAAAAGCACAAATATAAGACAAAATGAGCCACCGGAAAATTGACAGGTTACGCAAGGAAGAACCAAAATGATGAAAATTAAACCATTAAACCAGAACACAAGTATAAGAACACATCACGATTTTCTATTGGAACAAATAAGGACAACAGATGAAAATCCCATCATTAGATCTCATACAAGTTAAAACAATTTATAGTAACATCTTCACATACTCGTTTCACGAAAGGCATCATGAGACCAAACAAAGCCCCGTCACAATGGATGTAGAATCTGTCCTGTGAAAATCCTGCTTCTTCAAGTTTCTTTATGACCATATCAAGATCATCCACAGCTCCTTTCACAGTTGTACCTGCAATTGTTTCAGTTGTAAGGGTTAGAATGAACAAGGTAAAGAGGAAGGGAATGGGAGAGAGAGAAGAAATGACTAAGAAACTTGCCTATGTTCACATTTACAATTGCTGGCTTGTCCTGATTTTGAAGAAGCTTGTCCTTGAAATCATCACAATCAATCTCCCCAGACCAAAGAGTATCAACCTTCACACATTCCATTCTGTACATTCGAGCAGCTTTAAAAACAGAATAATGTGACTCTCGTGAGGCGTACAAAATCCCATGTGGGAAAACCTCTCTCCTGCACAAGTCATATAACCATATTAGATGTTCTTTACAACCTTGCCAAATTTTGAAGATGAACAAAATAAGACTAGCTAAAACTAACCCAACAAGGATGCCATGGAGATTTCCTTCTGTACCACAGTTTGTAATATAGCCCCAATACTCGTTTTTCTCCAGTTCCCACAGTCGGGCAAACCAATCCAAAACACCAACTTCAAACTGTCGGGAGTGGACACCATAGTTGCTTTCAATAAATGGATCTCCCAAGTTGTTTATGGAAAAATGCTGAAGTTGTGAGAGTGCACCATAATCGAAATCCAAATTATAGGGGTACCCTGGAATAAGTTTTTCATAAATTTAACGAGTTATACTCAACTCTAGAGGGTAATTGAAGAGGGCAACAAAAGTTATGCATAATCCTGATAAAACTATTTGAATACTGTGTGTTTGTGAACATGGTATACCAAGGCAATATCAAGATAATTCAGAAATAACATCGAGGAAGTTATCAATTCACTCTAAGAATATAACAAAATATAAACAAGGGCAAAGTGTATTACTATTACATTGAGGAAGTTGTAAATTCATTCCAAGGTAATAAAACATCAACATGCAGACTTCAAAATCAGGTAGTATTTAGCTCCAGAAGAAGACAGATTACTATGTAATGAAGCCACAAATTATCAAAAGTATCAAACACTGCAATAGACACAATCAAGAGTGCTTCCTAAAGCTTGGAAATGAAAGATTATCTACCCAAGTATAAAATGATGAGGGAATAATCACCCAACTAAATTGGCACAGGTCCAAAAATCCTTGAAAAACCAAGAATATTATATCAAAATATCTCAATTTGAAAATTCAGGACTTGAATTTACGTCCACACACTGGAATCTCCTATATTGCGTCAATTTATTCTCAAGATTTTTTTTATGAAAATCATCAAGGTCTTGGACTTTCAGAGTTAGAAACCATCAAGTAAATCCAGACTTCAGAATACACATAGGATTTACGTGTAGATGATTCTAATTCTAAGGAGATCATTTTTATGGCTATGACAATTACAACAAAAGTTGTAGTAAGAAAATAGTTTTTTTATGGACTAGCATATTGTCATCTAATGCATCGTTATGTGAAGAGTCTTGTTATATATGTATAGAGTTTACATTATACACTACATGAAAATCCTTAGAATAGAGGTTGTCCTGCTACCCGGGCTCTAAAACACTGTTTGTGACACCTGGATTACGCAGGTAGGTTGAATGAATTCCAGAGTTATGACAAGAACATGCTGGGATTTCCGCTACAGATAAAAGAGAAACATGAGCCGAACAAAGGATGACATGGGAGCAGATGAGCTAAAGAAAGAAGTACAGGTTCAGTGCTAATTGGTGATTGGTAGTGCTAGGTTAGGTTGATACCAGCAATAAGCAAACTGAATTTACCACATACGTATATCAATTGCTTAGTCATAAATCAGAGTGTGAAACCTCTCGTAAATTAAGCAAAATCCCAAGGGGAAAATCAAAAGCAGTATCAAGATCTGTATGGATTGATTTTGTAAAAAACGTACGTAAATGTAGTCAAAAAGCAATAAGATCACCAAAAGAGCAAATATTGTCAAACCTAAATGATGTTTTGTCCTTTCAGTCAAAGCTCTTTTGTATCTGGCCAACACACCAGCCATATAAGCTTCCCGGTCCCCAGTAACATCGTCGTCTGCATCAGGCTCTGTGACTTCCAGACACATGGTATGGATATTTCTTCCCAGAACTATTAGTCTTTTCTCTTTTCCCTTATTGATCTGCACCTCTTCATTGACACTGCCATTGTCTACAAGTGAAGAAGGTACAGGATCCATGATTAAAGCTGTTGCGTCAAAATCCTCAGGCAACGGTTCAACTGCTCCGTTGATTCTCGAGTCCTCATTTAAAGTGTGAACACTCCCAACCATTTTTTTATCAGCAACACGAAAGCACCTGAAATAAATGGATTGCAAGAGCAAATTAGAAAAATGAGAACTAAAATCTAAAAAAAAGATAAAGCAAAAGACCAATTAGCCCAAAGACAGATGTGAGAAACCGAGTTTTCACATATGAAACCAAGCCATCACTCAAATCCGTGTATAGATTTAAGGAACACAACCTACCGAACCGCACAGTTTCTATCAATCAAAGACAAAACAAGACCGCGCAAAAGGAGACGGAACCGTCAATGCAAAACAACATTTATACACAGATCTATTTAATTTTCCTTTGAATACACATATTCAAAAGAATTAATTCTAGGTCATCATTGTGAACTCAGCCACCAATAACAAAACAAAGATTAACATTCAAATGCTCAATCAGCAGAAGATAATTCAACCACGTCTTTAAAGCCATAACTAAAGCAGCGCGTATTCCTCAAACACTCTGGAAAAGTAGCAAGGACTTTTTGCTATGACCTATGGCTTCACAGAATCACAGCATAATCACGTGTACAGCACATGCAAGCTGAGAGAACAACGATCTAAGCAATGAGAGATGGTAAAATGCAGAAACACGATACGGAGAATAGAATAGGCACACAATATTGTTAATACATTAGGAGATCATGCATAGTTAAATTAAAAGACGTAAATGGAAGTAAGATGATAGATCTGAGAGAACATGAAGAAGAAAAGCTAACCGCAAAGAGAAGCGTTGGAATCGACAAAGGAAAGAGAGAAACGGCGAAAGACTCGGCCTCTGGCACAAGAGAGATGCAATAATGCGGGCCAAAAGGAGTAGCACCACTGAACTTCCCTCCTTTTATACCTGCATCAGATTCCTTCACGCGCTTCAACTGACTACCCTACCCACAGGCATGAGTCTGAGGTGGACCACATTTTTTCTCCATTGTCCCTACAAAGATCTTAGAATCTATGCAAATGAGTTCCCTGCAGTTGCTGTTTCAGGCGCACGAAATCTCAACCCTTCGATTTATATATATGATTAAAAGTCTACTATGAAAATTATAATGATCCTTAGATCGTAACTGCACCGCCGTGCAGGTGCTTTTTAACTGTAGGAAGTCCTTGCTTATAAAATATAAATAATAAGTACAAGATAGAATCTCCTACTTTCTTTTTTATTCTTTAAATTGTATAATATAATATAAAACACGGGTGTGTTGGTCTGTAATTATCCTTGGTTACTTTTTAGATTCTAAAATTACCTTGCAACATCATTTCCAAAAATAAAAAATCTTAGGAGATAGAAAAAAAATGAGAATGTAAAAATCAGTACAAATAATAGTAAATTTAATATAAAAAATGAAAAACTTAGATGTGTTTCGGTTTTGAATTTAATTTAAACATGTATTTGGTCTGAAAATTACATAAAATAATTTTTTATATAAAATTTGAATTTTAAGATAATAAAATAATGTTTAATATTTATTAATAGTTAAATTTCATTTTAAGTTAGTAAAAATCCTTGAACCAGTTCACAAATGTAACTTAATGCCCTGCTGAAAATTGATGCTTTTGCTTGCTTTTCTCTTTCAAAACATGTTGCTTTCATAAAAAATCATCCACCAGATTCTTTTTTTAGTTTTTCATAGATACACGAATAAATTAAATACACACAAAAATAAACATTTCAAAAGCGATGCAACAGGAGATTGTATGATCATTGATAGTTTGAGAAAAAATTATTATTGTTTTGTTTACCATTTAAACTTGTATGGATTTTGACATTGACTTTAGAATAAGTATCCTCCTATATTATTTGTCGGGAGCAATCATCTATTGACTAGTAAGGACTGAATCACCTTACATTGGTTATTTATACTGTCTAGGTTGTTTATTTTCTGTTTTCTTTATATATAATTTTTGTGAGGTTGCTATATTTATAATCTTAATTTTAGCTTATATAAATAAATGATTTACAGAATTATATAACTAAAAACTAAAAATATTACAATATGTCTGCGATGAGTAAAATATAATTAGAGTATAGACCACTCTTCAAATATACTCATATATGTTTATTAATGTTTAATTAACTCTAAATAATATTATATTTAAGGGTTGAATGTTTTTTTTTATTTCTTAATTTTAGTAAAAATAATAATTAGTTTTTCTTTTCTAAGTTTTAAATTATTATATTCACTCAATTTTAAAAGTGTGTGAAGTTTTATTCTTTAGTCCAATTTTATTAAGTTTATTTAATGTTTTAAACTTGTTTTATAGCATTTCTCGATTAATATGGAAGAAAAAATATGTCAAATATAAAAAACTTAGATACTATCATAAAACATGTTTGAAATATTAAATAAATTTAACAAAATTTGATTAAAATGACTAAATCATGCATTTCTAAAATAAAAAATTAAATTGAAACAAAATTTCGAAGAAATATTAATTACAATTTCCACCGATAAATAAAGACTTATATCAGCTCTAATATCTTATTTATTTTGTAACTTTTTACTTAAATGCAGTCATTTTATAAAATTTATATTATAACTATTTTTTTTTTGTAAAAATATATATTTCTAAAATATTAAAATATTTTTTACTTTTATGATTACTGTTTTATTGTTTAAGATTCATAATTTTAAATTTTATACATGTCAATATTATTTACCAAGATTCAAATATTAAATTTTATATCATATCAACATAATTTAATTAGGAAGTCACTTAGTAAACTTACTAAGATGGTGTAAATGACTCTAATGAAGATACCTATATAGAAAATTTGACATGTATCACTTATGTACGAAAATGTTCATGTACAAGTATTTATAATTTATGTTCCTTGATTATTTCTCATTATGTCCTTTTAATTTTCAATACATTTTGTTTTTATTTAATTATTATTATTATTATTATTATTTTTATTATTATTAGATTTCAATACCACCTTAATACCTCTTTTGTGTTTATATCTCTATTTTTTACTTAATCTTATATCACATATATCCATGTATTATAACATATAAATGAAAATAATAAAATAATAAAATATTATAAATATTATAATGGTAAAATATTTTTTTATTTTTTTTTATTTTCTTTAAACAATTTTCAATGACACTTTAAAATAAATAATCGAAGAAACTATTTATTATTGGGTGATATAAGAAACAAGGAATAACCAAAGGTAAGATAGTATATGAAAAATACATTTTTCCATGTTTTATTATATATTGGTGGGTTCCTATTATGCTTATACTTATTTAATTTGTTAGTTGCTAGTCAAAATAAATTAAATTTAACATAGACAATCAAAGGCAGGAAGTTCAAAGATGTTTTACATACTTAATAAACTATTTTTTTTTTCATTTAAGTTCATGAAGATAGTAAATTAATTGTATTTATAAAATTTTAGCAATTGGTTAACTGGGTATTTACTTTTTTTTTTTTCTGTAAGGAGAAAGGAAAAACTTGCTACTCGCAATGATAGCGCGTGAAAGCTGTTTCCAAATCCATTGAGGACCCCCAAATCTAAAAAATGTGAAAACCCTAGACATTTTATTTCCCTATCAGAAGCTTCGATCTGAATAATAGGAGTTTCACCGGCGATGAAGCTCCTCGAATCGAAGAAACGAACAGAGGTGCAGCCAGAGTCATCTGAAAATCTTTCAGACTCCGTTCCGACACACAAAAAAACTAGGGATTTGCCCAACTTAACCGAATGTCATGCGTGTGGCTTCAAGGTTGACGTCTGCTCCGGTAAGAACAGACTCCGAACCCTTTATAGCGAATGGCGTGTAGTTCTCCTATGCAAGAATTGTTTTTCTTCCGTTGAATCTTCCCAAATGTGTTCCTATTGTTTTTATGGAATGTCTCTTGAATCATATCGTTGCAATCAATGTCAGCGTTCTGTTCACAAAACCTGTTTTTTGAAATACAAAAATGCTCCTCCGTGGTCCTATGCTTCTGTGGGCTCTGAATTTTCTGTCTGTGTGGATTGCTGGATTCCTAAACACTTAGAGCTTTCCAGAAGAAGAAAAAGAAGAGTTATGGGTGGTGAAAATGGTGGGATTATACTAGAGAAGGGTAGTTCTAGGGTTTTTCCCGATGAAAATTTGGAGAGGTCAATGGAGGATTTGGTTGAGGACGCAAAACGAGTGGTGGGGGAGAAGGTTGAAGCAGCTGCTAGGGCTAGAGAGGGGGCAATGAAGAAAGCTTTGGTGGCGAAAAGGGCGGTTGAAATTGCAAACAATGCTTTGGGTCTAGTAGCAAATAAGGAAGAGTGTGGTTTGAATCCGCTTCTCAAGAGGGATGCTTTTGAAGTTCTTGATGGCTCTGAATTGACTTTTGAGTTGCATCCGCAGTTTAATTGTTTGCCTAGGATATCAAAGAGTTGCTGCTTATTGAATACAAGTTCCCTGGATATTCCTATGATGTTGTCTTCTAGTGTTGATTCGTCTTGCAAAACATCAAACTCAAGGAATACCGATTATCGTTATAAGCATGAAGTGTCCTGTGATGATAAGCTATTAGCGGACTCTTGTAAATCTTTATGTGAGCCTTTGGTTTCTGTAGGATCTTTGGATAGTGGTTCTTCAACTGGTCTGAATGTTCTCTGTATTGGCAGAAGTGGCATGGAAACTGGTTCAAAAGTTGGTGAGCCCACAGCTGAATCTGATGGTGAAGGGATCGGGGAAGAGCTGCAGAAGGAAGGGGAGGGAAGTTGTTCTGACAGGATAATAAATGTTAGTGAAGATAGTGGCATGGAACTTGATCGTAAGCAAGATGATTCTGCTTTGCATAGGGAAAAACTATGCATTGGGCAACCAGATCGATATTTCTTGAAGTATAGTAGGAGAAATTGTAGTTTGAAATCAAACTGAGATAGTAATTAGCTAGCACAAAATCTGTTAGAATGAGTTAGGATTGTACATACATTGGGGTTCCATGGCACTCAGTCATTCAATGTTTGTTTGTGAAAGTGGATATTTTAGAAGCCATCCTAGGAGGGAACAGATTTACAGTTTTTTTTTTTTTCTCTTATTTTGGTTAAAACCTAAAAAAGCTCTTTGATATCTTTTATGACTGTTATCATTTTTGACATTGTGGCCTCTCTTCTGCTTTCGTATGAAAAATGAATAAAGTTTTTGTTTTAAGAACGTTAAAGTTGACTGGAAAAAGCAAGAATGACAAGATAAGTATTAGGATTAATTTCATTGATGACATATTGAAATGATAAGCTACACATGGCTGAAAATAGTACTTCATAGCACACCTGTTAACTGTTTTACTTTACTGGCATTTCAAAGACATTATTCCATAACAGATTTATTTCTTAGGTTTTTTTTTTCTTGATTTCGTCCTATCAAATCTCTTATTTATCGTTTTACTTAATGCTTTGGAAAATATTTTGCAGACTGTGTACCCTTCATAGTTTAATTTTCAATACATTTTGTTCTTATTTAATTATTAATATTTTCAGATTTCAATACTACTACCTTAACGGGAAAAAGTGAGAATGATAAGTATTACTAATTTCATTGATGTCATATATATTGAAATGATATATATTGAAATGATAATAGTAATTCATATCACACCTGTTGGCTGTTTTACTGGCACCTCAAGGACGCTATTCTATAACTTAGATTTCTTTCTTGATTTCGTCCGTCTTATCTATCAATTCCTTACTCATCTTTTTACTTGTTTTAATGCTTTGGAAAATATTGCAGTTTTGAAAATGTGATTACATTGACCATATATATAAAATGGTTAAGTAGGATTTGACCAATCAGTTGTATTTTTAATATGATCTCATCTCACACTAATTATCTTTTCTAATATTTGCTCTTAGATAGATAATCATATAATAATTTAATTATCTAATTGAAATATATAATTATAAAATTTGATATAATTTGGATTGGTCAATCGAGGATTTCTTAAAAGAATTATACTTTTTAGATTTTTTTTTCTGAATTTTAAAATCTATCTAGTTTTAACACTTTAAAAAAAATATCTTAAAAGAAATAGAAGGGGAATTTCATTAGACTAAAAATAAGAAAAAAAAAAAGAAGAAAGGAAGATGGTGAATAAGTATGTATGTGAATGGATTGTATTTGTAATGAAATTTGTTTTAAAATGTATCCGAAAATATTTTTTGTGGAAAAACATTTCACATGAAAAAGTGCATGTTTTTTCTGCCAATTTTTTTTTTTTGTAGCAATAAAATTTACAAGAAATAAACGATTTTTTAGTAGTCTTTAGATGCAAGAAAGGAAAATATATTAAATTCATCTTAAATATCTTGACATAAATAAATTGAGAATGAATTGCATTATATTTCAAAATTATTATTAAAATAATATATTAATATTTTAAAATTTTACAATAAATTTGATCAGAAGTTAAAAAAAAAAAGCTGAGTAAAAAAATAGTTTCACTATAGATCAAATTTTAATACTCTAAAAATAATTAATGACATTACCTTTTTTTTATTAAAGTATTTGGCTAAATTTAGTAAATTATTTAAATATGTTTAAATGTAGCTAAATTTAAAGTTAGATTGAAATATTGGAGGAACATGATCATTTTTATTTGGAATATACATCTAAATAAATAATTTTTTTATTGTAATTTATTACCGTAAACTTAATTTTTTTTAATTTGGTGTTAATATATATTTTTCTAATTCATTTTAATATTCGTCTATTTTACTTAATTTGATCATTACTTACGATGCTTAAGTAATTAATGATCGTTTAAATAATTAATGGACAATGAATAGTGTTCATCAATGAATAATAGTCGTCACATATTATTTCATAATTTTTTTTTACTTTTATTTTTATTTAAAGAAATGTTCACTTGTCAAGTCAAGTCAAACTTGTGTTATGTGTCAAGCAACATTGTATTATGTGTCAACATTGTATTTGATATTCAATTTAGTTCACATATTTTGTTTTTGTTCAATTCAAACCAATTTGTTTTTAAAATGAAACAATTTTTCCTCTCTAAACTAATACCAAATTTAATTATTATATAAATATTATACTAATATTTTTATTAAAATTCATATTTTTATTACATATTTTTAATTTAGAGTTAAAGTTGATTTAAAATTAAAATAAAAATTTTAAAAGTAAAGATTAACATCATTGATTTAAAATTTTAAAAAATTAAAAATAAAATAATATAATCGATTAATATAATATTGTATGATATTTTTATGTAGTTTTTATTTCTTTACGTGATTTTTAACCTCTTATAATTTTAAATCCAAAATTGGTCTCTTCTTTTAAAATTTTCATTATAAATTTAAACTAACTATAAGAAAAAATTATTTAATAAAAATATGATTTTTAATAAAAATATCATTATAAAATTTATATAAAAATTTAATTTAATTTCAACATTTTTTATAATAAATTAAAAAAATACAAACCAAATAGTATTTAAAAAAAACGATGGTGTCCACACACCTTTTTCGATTATATACAATTACTTTCAGAAATCACACCATAAAAAGAAAAAAGAAAAATAAATTATGTAACTGGGCATGCATTAATAAGGATAATGACATAAATACCACATTTTTCCCTTTATTTATATATACATATATATATATATATATATATATATATATATATATATATATATATATAAATGTTTTTTAAAAA
>Ga0214545_1007764_pt1 | contig 17655 bp, 10 predicted proteins | sample CNSS4metaG_FD_160064 | JGI IMG/M metagenome (GOLD analysis project Ga0214545, IMG submission 160064) | Root nodule microbial communities from cowpea collected in UCLA plant growth center, Los Angeles, California, USA - CNSS4 | ecosystem: Host-associated > Plants > Roots > Nodule | place: USA... | reverse complement strand
AGGAGAAGTGTCATTAGATATAGTCGTAAGACCATATCTAGTGCTTTATTGGATTGGTGGAAGAGAAACAATTGGTAGATCCTAGGTTACAGAAAATAATGAGATTGTTTGGCATCGAGCAAGCTAATAAAGATAAAGATCGTGAAGTGTAAAAAGACGACAAATCCCTAATGGGAGGTTAAGACATATCAGAGTTTGAGGATCAGTTAGGTAAGATGATGTTTCCTAAGTAGAAAGAGAAATAATATGTGGATGAGAATGAAGTGGCATAAAGGTTTCATATTAGGTTCAATAATCAGAAGGAGATGCTTGGATCTTTTCAGTAGACAGCGAGATGTTTCAAGGAAAAGTAATTCATGAGCATAAGCATTGACTTTGGGGCTGAGGTAGAGAAATTCAAGTGTGGGGAGAAGAAGTGAACCGTTAAGTTTGATCTTGTGGGAACGATAAAAGCTAGAGAAGGCAGAGTACCGTAAATAATGAAAAGAGAAGAAAAATCTTAAGTAGTTAAAATGGTGTCTACGGTAGTTGGTGTTGGAGTTGTTAATGCAAATTATCAAATTCAGAAGGTGGTGTTTGGGATATGAGTTTTGGTTTCGTTCGTGATCATAAAACCTTGGTGTTGTCAATATGGTAAATGAGTCATGGTTAACTGCAAGGAAGAGTTGGAGTTTGAGCTAGTAGTTTTTCTTCTATGGCGAACAAGTAAATGTTTCTTGGACGTGTGGTATGTTTCGAGGTGATCAAATGATTCAAATTCAAAGTTAACTTAAATTGTTTCCTTTACAAGGTTTGGGAGCATAAATCTCAAGGGTGACTTGGTTGTTTTCCAAGCTCATTCTGGTGGAATGTGGTATCATAGGAAGTGATGTTCCTTGTTTCAAGAAGGTGAGTAAATGGTTGTGCATCAATGTATGGAACAAGTTGAAAAGTGAAGACAGAGTGTTACCGGTATGAGTGTTTATCTAGTAAAGGCCGCGAAAAACATATGCAAGGGATCTTAGTGGTGAAGCAGTTTTAGTTATGTTATGAAGCAGATGTTAGAACAATCACCGACAAGCGGTGGGATTCATTATGGCATTGATATATGAAACGTAACCAGTATCAATAGTTTTACATTGGATGGTTTTGCTAAAAGTGTGGAGTCAAGACAACAGGTGGAGGAGTCCTTAGAAAAGCAATGGTTTAATCGCAGTGTATCATCGTTAGTAATCTAGTCTAACAAAGTTTGGAAAGAGAAGTAATTATATGTTAAGATCTACGACTGTAAGTGGTTAAGATGAGTGGAAAATGTGTTAAGGGAAAGGAAGTTCTAAGAGTGACTTTAAGTAAGGTTTTACAAGCAAGTTATTATCAACGTTTCGCGACGAGTTTCTCAAGTGTGAAGAGAGTCGTCAAGACGTTGAAGAAAAACATGATCGACGCTTTAATGATTGATTATTCTTTGCGGTCTTTTGTGGCTAAACACATCAGAGGTGAAAAATGGTTGTTGATCAGAGTGACGCAGCGGAATAATGGTGGGATATACTTATCAATAGTGGGAAAACAGAAAAAGAGGGGGTATCTTACTCTTAACCCGGTGGTTGATGTGGTAGTGAGTTCTCTAAAACAATAGATGTGTCCGTGTTATGAAGATTTGTTAAAGATGTTTAGTGATCATCAACAGCTAGAAGTATGGAGTTGCATAGAGGGAAATGGATTAATATATTTTGTACACTGGATTATAGTCATACATTTTGTAAGACTGTATTAATATATTTTGTACACTGGATTATCTGTTTTGGAACTATGATGAAACTCCCTATTTTTATTAGTTTTAAGTTGTTGAAATTGGGGTGTTACATTTATAACACCCCTCTCACCAAGAGGGCCATGTCAGGTCTGCAGCCCAATACACCCCAACCCCTCGCCCCAAGTGTCCCCCCACTTCGCAAGGCAGGTTGTTGTCAGTGGGTATCGAACTCCCAACCTGACCTTTAACACCCTCTCAACACAACTGGTGACATCTCTCTTGTTAAGAGGGTGTTAAAGGTCAGGTTGGGAGTTCGATATCCACTGACAACAACCTGCCTTGCGAAGTGGGGGGACACTTGGGGCGAGGGGTTGGAGTGTATTGGACTGCAGACCTGACAGACCCTCTTGGTGAGATGGGTGTTATAGGTAATAGAGCTACCATCATAAGGTCAGTTAAATTTTTTTAATTTTCATAAAAATTTAAGTTAAAATTAATAATAAATATATAATTAATTTTCTAAAATAGTTATTAATGTAAAATTAAAAAATAAAATATATTTTTAAAATAACAATTTAAGACAAAAATATTTTTTTAATAACAAATTAAAAGTAAATTATTTATAAAATAATTAATTTTTAAAATTATTAAAGATAAAATTAAAATAATGAAATGTGAATAAAAGAAGATATATCTTTATATATTATTATAAATAATTAAAAAATAGTAATGCATTTACACGTAACTTAGTATGGACAAATATTTGTCTGATTTGGTAAAGGTTATTATTAAATATATGAAAAACAAAATATTATATCCCTACTGATCTTTATATTTATCTTTTTTTAATTTTCTTAGATCTTTATTTTTATGTCAAATGTCACTTAAAAAATCTTGAAAGTTGAATCCACTTGTTTGCTATTTTTTTTTTTTTTTACATTCTGTCTTTAATGCCAAAAGACCCAAATAATTATTGCAACTCAACACAATTTCATAGTTATTTTTCCATTGAATAATAATTCAACTCAACTTAAATTAACTCAACTTAACTTTTTCAACTTAAATTCAAACACACACTGAAGATCTTAGAGATGGTGAATTTGGTGGAGAGTAATAATTACACAAATGAATGAATTAGCAAAAACATATATATTTGCTTAATTCCAAGATTAAGAACTTTTCACAAGTACATTATACAAAAGAAAAGTATTAGGATACACATTCAAATGTGGAAAATAAATGTGGCTTCCTCAAGATAAATAGAAATAAAGTTTAGTCACTTGCTAATATGATTTAAATATCTTACAATATATTTTTTTATTTAGAAATTATTAGTTATATATTTATATGACTATACATTAATTGTATAGTTTTGCTAGGAAGTATACTTTTTAACAAATAGTAGGGTGGTAAGGAAAATCGATTTTCATATCTATTATCATTACGTGTTTAGTTGTATCTAACCAATGTTTTTAGAATATACTCTGAATATAACCATTGAGCAATAAATCAAGAGTAAAATCATAGAAGCTCATGTGGGTACAATTGAACATATTGTATGTGAATTAATTAATTTAATCATATTCATTTGGGTCCTACTAAATACGTATGTGACATATTATTTTGAATTAATATATAATTTATTTAAAAGTATAATTGAAGTCATAAACCATATTCAATTAATATAGATTTTAGGAAAACATGATTAAAGTGTTAAAGCATGATTATAAGTGTTATAAAGACTACTATTTAGTCAACTACACTCAAAATACTTTGTGTGCTTTTGACATAATTCAGTGTTACTAAGTATAACAACTGTGTTGGTTAATTATATTAAATTACATGATCTCTACATCTATCAATTATAACTCATGTAATGTTGTCGTACACTGTATATAAATCTTATTCATAATCTTTAGTTTATTTATTACGTTATAAATTAAAATGAAAAAGGAAATGCTAATCAGCGACACCGTTTAATATAATTAATGATCTTGATTTTAGTATATTTATACTGAAATTTAGAATATTTGATTACATGTAAGGTAGTTGTCAAGGAAAAAAAATAATTGCACAGATTTTGACTATAATCATTTCAATATTTATTTTAAAATATTCATTATATACTGAAACCTGACCATAATATTTTTTTAGATGAGGCTGAGAATATATATATATATATATATATATATATATATATATATATATATATATATATATATAATATAAATACAACCATGATTTTAAATGGTTTTTGAAAATTATTTATTTACACATGTATAAACAAGGAGTAATAGTTGTTAATAAACATTTATTTTAATCGTTATTTGTTAACATTTCTATTTATTCTAGTATAGTGCAAGCTAAAAGATATTCACACCACTCTTTTTGAATCAATAATCAATAATACAAGTATACAAAACAAAACTAGGAATATAGAAAAAAAACAATGTTAGAAATAAAATAACTCAAAAGAAAACTTATGAATAAAGTGCAACAAAAAGACAAAATCACAATTAAGTGACATTACGCTTAATAACCTCTTAAACAACTACATTTAAAGTTATCGGTATGTTTAACCATGATAGAAAAAAAAAAGTCTCTCTACAACCCATTTAGGAGATAAAATAGTCACAAAAAAATAAATTTTTATATTTATAAAATAAAATTAAAAAATAAACAATTAGGATTATATTCATCTCATGAATGGGACAAGAAATTAGTGAGTGATCCGCTAGCGGTCTGATAAGGGAATGAAACAGAATGTCCAAAAAAAGTTCGTAAGGATATACTCTGATACTATGTTAGAATTGGGCTTTAAACCTAATTCAACTTCACAAAATCGGCTTGTAAGATAAGAATTGCACCATTTATATTATGAATTAGCCTTATCTCTTGTCGACGTAGAACTTCCAACAAAGAGACTATAACTTTGATTACCAATTATACAAAAAGTTGTAACCCTTTTGAAAATATTTAAAAGAGGGATCCACAACACATAGGATACAAAAAAGGACAGGCAACATGTTTATTTATGTTTGTATAAGACAAAAACAGCAGTTACAAGGAAGAAAAACATGTGTGTTGATCCTATGGAGAAGCATGGTTAATGCGATTTGGCTTGAGCAATTTGATGATGGACATGAGTGAAATAACGAGGAGGAGAATGAAGCCAATGAAAGAAGCAACAAGGGCACCACCACTTCTGTTGCAATACCTTTCAAATTTGTCACATATCTTACCCCATCTTGCATGTGAATTACCATTTTTTCCCAATTCTGACATGAATGTCGCTGCACCATCACCGGCTGATGCAAGAGCCATGGCCATCTGATCCAAAATTATAACATATATCACTTTTCATACACTACTTTCAAACATCAAACATTTACGAATATATATAATAAAAAATGTTAAATCAAATTTAAAAATTAAACTTAATAAAAATACAGTCACTACCATGTCTAATATTGCAATGCAGACAAGCCTGAGTCCTTTGTAATCGTATTGCGCTCCTAATACATCCATTGCTATCATCACCAAGTTATGCAGACTTGCATTTGCATTTGCTACAACGAAGAACCTGCATCATCACCAATCATTCATCGTCATAAAATATACATATAATATTAAAAATATACATAATAGGGCGAACTCATTATTGAGAATTCAAGTGTGAATCTTGTGGTGGGTTGCACAATTATCCCGTGGCAGAGGTTATGTAGGTTAAGTCACAATCCAAAAGTGGGATTCCTAGTAGAACAACTGCTGAGAGAGAGATTGTTGTAGGTGGCATCAACTGTCTCATGACAGAAGCCAAGAGGGTCGGGTCATAATGGAATCGTGGAGCTTGGTTTGTGTTACACTCTTAAGTAAAAAGAGTTGTATCCTGATTAATGGTTATAGTTTTTGGTCTAGAAGTAAGCGTTCGATCCCAACAAATCTAAGTCTCACATCCAGTCAAAATGAAAAAGTTGAATAACATATAAGGAAGAAAGTCTATAAACCTATTGTTTTATAATGTTTTGAGATAAAAGTGGTGTCATATCTCATTAATGTTAAATTTCCCTTGTAATCCCAACACATATAATAATATTCTTTTTGTATTAGTTTTGTATGTATATAACATGTTTCTCTTAACATTTTATGTAACATTTTATATATCAATCGATACTACAAAATTTTTATTTTTATATATTTGTTTGTTCTTTGTTTTCTACGATAAATAAAAATTTAAGTCTAATTCAATTTCGAAAAAACTCACACCAGCTTTATCTTTAGTCTAAGTAGGATTTCTAAGAAAAAAATAAAAGTTTAAGAAACATACACAAAAGCCGGAGTTTGGTTAAACTTTGCAGCAAGAGTTGCTGTTATTGGAGTACTACCAACGTTGGCAACTACGAAGGTTTTGGTCTGTTTGTTGAGAGCCATGAGAAGTGTTGCAGATGCAGTGGCGAAAAACGCAACCACTCTGAGGGACAAAACAATCCAATCCTTCTTCTTTGCCTTTGCCTTTGCCTCTGCAACCTCAACTTTCTCTCCATTTTCTAAGGCCATTCTCTCAGAAAACTTTATCTGCTGTGATGGTGCTGCTGCATGCACATCAGTGGGTAGGGTTATTATATAGATAGGGACAGTGAAATTGGTCAACCATATCATATCATTTGTTAAGTCTAAGAAGCCAAGTTAGGGTTCTTTCTCAGGATTTCTTGGGTGGTGTAACCAACGCAGAACTTCGGGTGGGTGCTGGTTGGTGAAGAAATACTACTTTTACTTTCACTTTTTCGGAACTATTTTGCTTAATTTAACAAAACTGATGCATTATTATATTCAAATGTGAAGGATTTTTAAATGTTTGTTTGAGAAATGTGATTCTTAGGTAAAGAAGGTTTTCCTACCACATGTTTTCTCAAATTAAAACACTATCATATACATAGTAAAAACTGAACACCAATTTATCTTCTTTTTACAGAGCAAAAACTTTTTCATCACCAAAACATACATAATCTTCTAAATTTTACTCACAAGAACATATTTTACGTTTCAATTAACTTTTAGAGATTACTCAATTAAATTGTAATATATAATCGAGTAGAGATTTAATATTGTAAATTTATTTTATGAGGTTGAATATAAATTTAATTATAAATATTAAATATTAAGAGAGTGAAATTTAAGTTTTATTTTATTTTTGAAAATTGATTTATAAATTAATTTAATAATTAACAAGAAAAACCAACTCTATAATATGAAAAGAATAACTTTTACGAAATCTAATTGAAGATCCCGAATTTTTAGAAGGCCGGAAAATGAGTAATTATTGACGTCGGGAATGACTTCTTCAGTAGCATTCTTAAGTAATTTTCTTTTTATGAATATTCTTTTTCCATTATTTTACTCTAACATGAGTTTCAATTGATCTTCATATTATATCTAACCTTTTTTTTTCTACTAAATACATTACTTAAGCTTTCTCTTTTTCTTCTTTCTCTGCAGTTGGAGCAGTGACAATAGTGTGGTGCGATGGTAGAGGGATGTTTTAATCTTTTTCTATTATTGTGAGAGTGCAAGTAGAAATTTATGGGGTGCATGAAGTAATTTCTCTAAAATGAGGCCTACATGACTCCATCAATTCCACGCAAGTAATTCAACAAAAAAGTAATGGGGTAATTTATTAGGTGCAAACAAATTCCAGTCCTAATCGATTACCCTATGCACACATGTGGCAACTCAACCTCAAACTCTGGCTCTAATGGAACAAAACAACACATCTACGCAGTCTAAAGATGAAAAAGGAAATGTTTTTTTCTTCTTTCTTAATTTTGAATAAAATTTATTTTTTTTTAAATTTTGAACTAATTTAGTCATCATCTTTATAAATACATAAATTTAATTATTTTAACTAAATTTTGTTAAATTGATTTAACTGTTCAAATACATTTTATTATTAAAAGTAAAAATATATTAAACGTTATAATCACTAAAATATTATTATATAAATAATTCAAATATTATTAAATAAAATAAAACAAAACCGATTATGAAAAAGATAATCAATTATGTTTCAAAACCAACCACATAATCAATTATGTAGGTTCATCAGACTATACTCATTTTAAAGTTTCAGATAACTTTAAAATACTCAATAAATTAGGGTTTAAGAAATAATTACCATAACTATGGTAGCTTTTTGTCCTTATAAAAAGAATAATAAACACAACAAGAAAAATTAATTGTTCAAAAAACATGCCTAAATATTTTATATAACTGATGTTTATAATAATCTCTGGACTGCATAAATTTTAAAATAAAACTATGATATTATAATAAGGACTATTTCAATTACGGAACCTGGAGTGTAAACCTTAATGAACTTAATTGTTTGAATAATGGTAAGAACTATCTTAGAGCTGACCAAATTAATATTCCAATTCTTATATATAAATTAGCTATGATAAAATCATAGTTTCTTTAAAAATTTAAATAGTTATAAGTTCTATAAATATGAATTTGTTTTATTTTTAATGACAATACACGTTTACGTTATTTTTTAGTCCGATCTCTTTTAAGAATTTTCTTTCCTCATTGTTATAGTTCTAAAATTGAAAAATATAATATTATAAGCAACATTTTAAATTAATTTTTTTTATTAATAATAAATATGTGAACATTAATTAAAAGGTAAAGTTTAAAATCTCCAATAAACAATTTTTTATATGAACAAATAATCTATTATAAATTATCTAACTTTTGTTAATAAATATAATACATTTAAACAAACCATGATTCATAACAATAAAATAATACCAAATTTTAATAAATCTAATTATAATTCGTTTAAATATTAGATTAAACAAGTCAATGGTTAGATACCATATCTAAGATAATATATTCAATCAATTAAATTAGAGCCACTTATTTTTAAATCTCACCGTGACACCGATACATACTAAGGAACACAAGTAGGGCAACCTAGTCACTGCAACCCATTTCATACACCAAATCCTAAGGCCTATCACAGCACTTCCTTGTTATTTTTCTCCCTTATGAATTCAAGAGCAAGGGACTATTTATATACCCACAAATTTGTGCTTTCTGGTGTTACTTTGTTTTCCCTTAAGGAAACTAGACCAACCCTTCCCATTAATTACGACAAAGATATATTTTTTCACATTTAAAAAAAAAAATGCTTCAATACTATCGAAATCACAACGGGACATCAAACCAAAAGTAAAATTCGAAAATATTAAAAAAAGAGTTTGAAATTACCACTATAGTTTATTCTGAAAAATTATGGAAAACTAAAAAGACAAGATAAGGTATGCAAAAAATCATATTTTGGGTTCGAGAGTCAGTTATGTGTGGGGAAGGTATTAGTACCCATAGTGTTCGTCCTAAGACAGTACCTTTAATTAAAGGTGCAAAAGGATGTGATTTTTCAAAATATTTATTTTTTCGGAAAATAATAATAAATGAATTTACAAAAGAAACAAAAATAATTTTTTTATGTTTTTTGGGCTCGATGAAGATTAATCCTCGCTCCTACATGAATGGAGAATCAAGGTTACATAATTCTCTATGAAAAACCTACTTGAGAAAATATTTTATATTTATTTTGTGAATTTTGAAAACCTTTTTATGTTTTGTTGGTATTTTTAATTATTTGGAAATGAGTGTCATGCGATACGAGCGGCCGAACAGACAAAAAAATAAATTAAACAAAGAAAACGGTTTTTTATCTTTAGTTCTTTATATATTTTTTTGTTTCTTAGATTTTTTTTTTGAAAAACTGATGTCATACGACGCAAGCGGCCAAATATACATTAAAAGGAACGAAGAAAACTACTTTTTATGATTTTTAGAATAAAATATTTATGAATAGTAAAAAATAATATCCCTTATGCAAAAGGTCGAAGTTAGGTGTAAAACAAAAACGTGTTCAATATTAGAAGATAATATAAGAAAAAGAGAATAAATAAATAAATAAAAAATAACAACATGAACATACCTTCTACACTTTTCAATCTCACCCTCTCATTTTGTATATTATAACTACCTTTTCCCTTTTTCTTTTCTTGCCCCCTTTCTAATTTTTTTTAAGAGAGATAAAAAAAAGGTGTGACTGTGTGGATGGTAATGAGAAGGAGAGATGAAATGTATTTGTTTTCTCTCATTTTTTTTTTGATTTTTTCTGATCCTTTTTATATGACAGACTGCATATTTATATTCACACATTGCAATCTCAATGCAATCTTAACCTTAATCGTAATGAACAATATAAAAAAGCAATTGATCATGATAACACCACATTATGAGAATCAAATCACAACAAATCAGAAACAATATCAAACAAGATGGGTAACATTGATTCTAACCATTAATAAATCAAAGTATAAAATCAATCCTAATTAGTAATATTGATTCTAATTTTATAAAGAGATATTGTTTTTAATTATTAGAATCATATCACTAATTTCTCTATCTGAACAGAACAACGGGGAGAAGATACGTTGAGTTGTTGGGCTCAATGTAAGCCCCAAGAAATTTAAATAATTAAATAAATAAATATTTAATAAATGCGGGTCGTGGAAGCCTTTATGACATTTAATGTGGTTTGTTATGATGTGGAAAAGTACTAGCTTAAGTGGTTAAAAGTACTTAGTTATGTTGAAAGGACTTGGATTTGAGTCCTATGTATGTTAATTGTATGCTATTTTAATAAGTGTATTATTTTAATGTTATGTTTGAACGTGAGTAGTGATAATGTAATCATAAAATTATAGGAATTATCACGAAACATGATTTGGTTGTGGGCTTAGTTAATGGTCTAATTAAGGTGAGTTTGAGAAAACATGAAGGAGCAAAGGGCAAACGAAATTAGCATTGAGAAATAGAGTTCTAAAGGAGGTTTTTCAGTGAAAGTTCAGGACACCAAGTGCACGGATTGGATTGGTCTTCAAATTGAGCGGGGATTTCTAGGTTAGGGGAGTTCCTTTTCGTGTATGCCTGTATTGTGATTATTTTCGTATTGAAATGTGTAAATATGATGCCTCTGCTTAATAACGATCCTTCATTTTCGCATTTTTGAAAAATCTCCAGAAATCGCCTGGCGGCTTCGAATATATTGCCAGGCGACGTAGGAGAGTTAACCCAATTATGGGTTTTTGTGATGAACCGCCTGGTGGCAAGGGTGACTTCGCCAGGTGACGTGAACACTGTGCAAAAATGCTATTTTTAGTACTTTTCGCACAGTAGAAACCGCCGGGCACATGTTTTATGCCGTTAGGCGCCAAGCTCTTCATTTCTGGGTGCTAGGCGCCACATATTTTTCTGGTTTGCGTTGTTTTCATAAAATTGTGTTTTTCGATTCGTTAACCGTTCGATTTAGGTGAAATTTTGACTGTTCATAACATGTTGTTATTCACTTTGAACGGTGGAGATTTGCATTGGATATCTGCAGCTAGAGATATACATCACTCATGATTGGTTGTTTTAATTCCCTAATAGTATGATGGTTAATGGATGATTAAGTGTGCTTAAGTGCTGGTATGGCCTTGATTAGTGAATGTGTATATATATATATATATATATATATATATATATATATATATAATATAGATGTGTGATTGATGAGTATGTTTTTGGTAGTGCTTGCTGAGCCATGTTGAATATATGAACCTATATATGTTAGCTCGAATGTATGATGCTATCTGTGTTTGAAAAAGGCCACTATTGATGATATCACTATGACCGAGTGTTGCATGATCGTGACAGGTTTTGGACAAATATGGGAACATGATAATCGTACTTTAAATGTAATGGAATTGTGATGGCATGCAAAATAAGTATATAGCTTTGATTGTGTCTTATGTGAATTGTAAGCATGCAAAAGGTTGGGAAAATGAGAAGGGGAAAATAACGTGTGTGTGTGTTGGAATCGATTTAAGATGTGAGTATATATGAATTCTATGATTGATTGAATTCTCTGGAATCGTTCATGTGTACAATGTGAAATTATGAGATGTGTTATATTACGAATGTTTACCTATGTGTATGAATCTTGGGGATTGAATGGGAAGCATTTGATTACGGTAACATGGTTAGGTTTTGGGGAATAATTCATTGAATTGATTTATATAGTGTAATAAGAACGAAATTGTGATTTTATGATTTTATTAGAAGAGAATGAAGAAGGTGAGTCTGATGTGGTCTAATGTTATATAATTAACTTATTAGAATGCAAATTGGGGTTTGGGGATGGTCATTCGCATGAGAAAAATATGGATTTTTACCCAGAAAATGATGTGTCGCCTGACAGCAAGAATGCGTCGCCAGGCGAGAGGTAGTGCAGCAGCGACGATTACGGCTTTTGACAATTGGTGCGCGTTTTGGGTTCTGTGTGGGTTAAGTGGAAATCCTATAATTTATAATTATGCGAAGGTGAAATCAAAGGCTAAAAGAGGGGGTTAGAATAGGATTGAAAGGGAAACCTTGGGTTAGGTGTAGTATATTGAATAAGGTATTGGGAACCACTGTATTGGTAAATGAAGTGGTCAGGTATATCTGAGGTATTGAGAATAGTTACACATAAGGAAGGTGATTGGAATTGGTTGTTGGAAGTGGATTCATGAAGAAAATGGGCGTTGGGAAATTCTAAAGCATTGGCATGAGTGAAGATGAATATACACTTGTGGTTTTAGATTATTGAATTACATATTGCCCTAGTTGAAACCTTAAGTAAGTTGTGGGATAAGACTTATCATTAATTAAGGTAATACAAATCGCTGCGCTGCCAAGTACCTCAAACATGTTGAGATGCTAAATTGTAGTATGTCATTTTATTTAAATGGTTAGGAGGGGTGCAGGACCACATGAGCTTACTTAGGTTTCTTTTATTTTTTTATCCATAAACATTTAATATTAACTTTTCTTTGATGTGACAACCTTCATTGCCAAGTGTTCCTGCAGAGAACAAATAAGATCAATTAGGCACAAATATCACCTTACCCATATCCGCTATCTCCTCGGCTGGCTTCTCCCCTTCTTGTATATATCGGCTTGGACCCAGGAGGGGTTACCTGCAGAAGGAACTTCGAAGCTTAAGTCAGCCAAAGCTCTCAAAAAGTCAAATCAGGTGATTAATGGAGTAATGAATGCGTACCTTTAATTCGTGGGGTCCATGTGTATTTATAGATTATTAATTATGTTTGCCTATTCCATGGGCTGGGCCCTGGTTTGGGCCATAGGTGGGCCTAGGCCCTTAGTCTCGACTATTGGGGGCTCACTAGATATAAGGGGGCTTTGATTTCATTGAGTATCTTAAGGTGGTCGGCATAGACCGACTACTCCTTTTGGCGGCTTGTACTGCTATTACTCATATGTTGTCCTAGGCAGGTTATTCCTTTTAGCGTCTTACGTTACCGGTTCAGGCCGGTTAGGTTTAGGTCAGCCCAAGCCGGTTACTGAAATGATTTTGCATGTAGATATGGTGATTATTTATTATTATTTTTACTTGGTTAAATTGGCTCGGTGTAGTACACCAAGTGTTTTAGTATTTCTCCTTAACCTAAATACGTACGACAAACTTTGCTTTTTCTTTCTTTTAACATGCGTAATGGTGTGAAAAAAGGAATAGGGCCCACATGCATATATATATATATATATATATATATATATATATATATATATATATATAAAATTTTTCTTTTATTCTTTTCTTAAGCTTTTGGTAGTGCAGTACATACGTGAAAATGAGAACTTTTTCTTTAATCGCGGGTCCCACATTTTTTTCCCTTTAAAAGGGTAGTCTTGGTTGTTTTCTTTTCTCTTTGGTTTAAATGCTTAGTTCTTAACACCATGTGATAGTGTATTTTGTTTGCGAGAGATTTAACGCATGAGTTCCACAGTGAAAATTCGTGAATGTTATTCAAATTGGTATGAGGAAAACAAACGAGAAACCACAGTCTTATTATAGCCTCTTAAATTCACGTAAACCTAGTCATGGAATTGTTGTTTTGTTTTTCCGTGAGAGTAAGTATGTCAGGCCGTTGTCGTGCGGGTGGGATCGTTGTGCCTAGGAAATCAGGATGACTCTTTCGTTTGTGCAAGACCTCTTCGCCTGTGTGAGACAGTGCTAGAGGATAGGTTCGAGTATTATACTCTCTCGCCTGCGCGAGGCGGTGGAGAGGGGAAGAATGTTTCACAACTAATTTTGGCTCGTTGTTTAGTATAGTGATCGGTGAGTGATTCCCCGAAGTTTTTACTCGTAAGTGCTTGAGGAACAAGGGAGACAAGTCCTTGCCGCAAGGGCAAGATGACTCGAATCAAATGGTTCTAGGGAATGAGTTCTGGTCGACGGAGGTAGGTGACGACAAACTGGAGTACGATAGCAGTACCGCTTTAAAATATCTTCTTGGTTTGATGTAACGATATATATTATTTTGTGTTGTCTTTTTCTGATTATATATATATATATATATATATATATATATATATATATATATATATATATATATTTATAACCATTGTCTACGATTAGCTCACTTTTTATTAAACTAATATTTTACTATAAAGTGAGACAAAAAAAAATTTATTTTTTATTTTCAATAATGAAAAAATAGATATGAGAGATAGGAATAGAAAACATGAGTTTATGTCTAACTTCCTATTTTTCTTCATGAACAGAAAAAAAATGATTTTGCGTGTTTAATTTCCAATTTTTCTTCATAAAAAAAAGAAACATCTGAGAGTGAAAATATGCGAGAAATCAAAGAACAATAATGAAAGAAAACATAAAAAAATATTTCAATAAATTTATTTATTTTTTACTCGCTTTTAAGAAGGTGTCAATCGAGTCTCAACTTTTGAAAACGTGTCTTAATTAGATCCCTTTCAGACAAAATTTATTAACGCTATTATCTTTGTTCATGACTTTTACCATTAATTTTAAAAAGATTAGGAGAGTCATGACCCCTACACTAGTAATAATATCCGTCTTTGAAATATCCGTCTTTGTGGGAGACGAAGGCTTAGAAAGGGAAACTACTGAATCACTAGGTAAATGGGTGCTAAACCTTGTCTTTTACCTTTGACCATTACTTCCTTATGCGTGAGAAGTTAGTGTGTTTATATGTGTTAGTGCACTGTTAACAAGAGTTTTTTTGCCTCATTGGTCATGAAATTTTAGACCTACCATTAACGATGGTGCCACTTCTTTTTTTAAACTTGTTCGCTGGGAAACTATGGGAGTTTTATCTCATACAAGAGGCAATTCTTTTCTTTTTTTCTTTTTTTTGTTGATTCTTGTATTGTGGCAATGCATTATATTTTCCAACTTGTTTCTTTCTGCGATGGGGTGATGGAAGGGTTACTCTTATTATTTGTGGTTTGAAGGAACCCCATGAGTGATGTGGGTTTTGTTTTTGTAACTGCAGACCCTGACTGTTGTTTGGTCACTTGTCTGTAGGGTGGCTGATCTCTTTGTGTGGTTTCTAACATTTTGATGGGTGGGGTTCGTTTAGGAGTGCATGTTTTCAGAGTTATTTTAAGCCAATGTATAATTGCTCATGTCTTTCTCTTTTCTGAAGTGGAGTATTTGTTTCACTTCTTCTAATGTATGTAAATCTTTTTTATTTCTTTTCGTTTCCTTTTGTTCACGTGGTGGTGTAAGGTAGCAGTGTGTAACCAGCCTAATGGTTTTTTAATAACTTTTCCATCACATTCAGAGACCTAACTATAAGAAATTATGTGCTAAATTGTAGTATATCTCTTTATTTAAATGGTTGGGAGGGCTGCATGACCCACATGACCTTACTTAGGTTTCTTTTATTTTTTTTATCCATTAACATTTAATATTAACTTTTCTTTGATGTGACAACCTTCATGGCCAAGTGTTTTAGTATTTCTCCTTAACATAAATACGTACGACAAACTTTGCTTTTTCTTTCTTTCTTTGAACATGCATAATGGTGTAAAAAAAAGACGGGGCCTACATGCATATATATAATTATTCTTTTGTTCTTTTCTTAAGCTTTTGGTGGTGCAGTACATACGTAAAGGTGGGAAATTTTTCTTTAGCAACGGGTCCCACTTTTTTGTTTCCTTTAAAAGGGTAATCTTGCTTGTTTTTTTTCTCTTTGGTTTAAATGGTTAGTTCTTAACACCACATGATAGTGTATTTTGTTGGCGTCGCGTGAGTTCCACAGTTAAAATCCGTGAATGTTGTTCGAATTGGTCTGAGGAAAACAAACGAGAAACCACGGTCTTGGTGCAGCCTCTTAAATTCACGTGAACCTAGTCATGGAATTTTTGTTTTGGTTTGCCGTGAGAGTAAGAGTGACGAGTTGTTGTCGTGCGGGTGGGATCGTTGTACCTAGGAAACTAGGATGACTCTTTCATTTGCGCGAGGCAGTGGAAATGGATCCTCTTCACCTGCGCGAGGTAGTGGTAGGGGATAGTTTCAAGTATTGTACTCTCTCGCCTGCGCGAGGCAGTGGACAGGGGAAGGATGTTTCGCCCTTTGTTTCGACTTGTTGCTAAGTAGAGTGACTAGTGAGCGATTCACCAAAGTTTTTACTCGTAATTCCTTGAGGAACAGGGGAGACAAGTCCTTGCCGCCAAGGCAAGATGACTCGAATGAAATGGTTCTAGGGAAAGGGTTATGGTCGATGGAGGCAGGTGACAACAAATTGGAGTGCGGTAGTGTAAGACCCGAGAAAATTAAATAGTTAATTAAATAATTATTTAATAAATGCGGGTAATAAAAGCATTTAAGGTATTTAATGCGGATTGCTATGACGTGGAAGAGTACTAGTTCAAATGGTTGATAGTACTTTGATTGTGTGAGAGAACTTGGGTTCAAGTCCTATGTATGCCAATTGTATGTTATTTAATTTATGAATTTTTATGCTATATATTTGAAAGTGAGAGAGAAAAGGTTAATTGGAGAAACCGCCTGGGCATGGTGGGCCCATAACCCACAGGTCCAAGTTTTACTGGGGAGAACAACACCAATGAGATCTGAGCCTAACCACATAAGACACTGACACCACTCTCAACCCAAAACTCGCAATGGGTCTTTATTGTTATATAGTGCTCTACTTTCTCATTTCTCGTCACGAGTACATTTTCTGCCCTTTTCTGTACCGCCGTTTTTCTTAACGAAACACGCTTTACCTGACCCACACTGTCAGGAATACTTTCGATACTAGGACTATATTGCACTCGTCTGAGCCGGTTTTAACCATCGGCTCTGATACCACTTGTTAGGTTTTACAGATGTGTTGCAGTTAGTTTCGTGGAAGAGAGAAAGAGAGTTTTGGTAAATTAAAGGAATGGTGCAATTGGTGATTAAAAAGGGGAAGACGGAGGTACATGTGTGCTAAGGCATGATTTTAGATGAAGTGAGAATGATGGCCGTACATAAATAACATATCAGTGTGAGGGATGGTTATAGGGAGAGATGTGTTAGGTTGGAGTTTTTCCGATGAGGTATAATGTGGATGCAATATTGGCTAAGTAATGGTCTTACTAAGTGGAAGCTTAGACGGAGACTTAATTGGAAAGGATTTGAATTGAGATTATGGTAAAGTTGCAATAGAAATAAGAGTCACATATTTAGAGGTATCTGGGCTATGTGGTACTGTCATTCAGTGGAAGCTGATGTGGGGATAATACGAGAGTGGGTTCTGCTATAACTTGGTAAGTTATATTGCTCTTCTTGATGGTAGGTAAATCATCTAGTTTGAAAGGGTAGAAATGTGCGTACGTGTGGTAAGAAATTGATTTGTTGTGATGTGATGATTAGACTTGAGGTCCATTAAGTAAGGGTGCTACAATGATTTAGAAAAATAAAATATGTATACAAAAGAAATTATTAAAATAACTCTTTATATATATATATATATATATATATATATATATAT
>Ga0214545_1007759_pt1 | contig 17670 bp, 10 predicted proteins | sample CNSS4metaG_FD_160064 | JGI IMG/M metagenome (GOLD analysis project Ga0214545, IMG submission 160064) | Root nodule microbial communities from cowpea collected in UCLA plant growth center, Los Angeles, California, USA - CNSS4 | ecosystem: Host-associated > Plants > Roots > Nodule | place: USA... | reverse complement strand
GAATTTTAATACAAAATAAAAAAATATATATATATATATATATATATATATATATATATATATATATATATATATATATATATATATATATATGCATAAAATTAAATTTAAATATCAAACCTATTAAGGTTCTCCAATGATGCACCTCCTTTTGTTACGTTGTTCATGACTTTCTCCTTCAACACCACAGACCTAGATTTTATGTTCTCATCATTTAAATAAGTGTTAATTTAAATTAAATATTTTTATGAATTAAAATAAATATTTTACTATGGATCTTTTTAAATCACTATTAATTTTACAATAAAAACAAGAGCGCTATTTATTTTATCACTTTTTATATTTATAGTTCTCTAAGTACAAGTACTCATAAATAACTAATATAAAATATTTATTTCTACACATATGTACAACACTAATTAACAATTTAAAATACCTATATTTCACCTTATCAAAACCTATATGAGTAACTTATGTGCAAATTGTAACACCCCATTTAATTAATAACGCTAATTAAAGGAATGTCATGCGGACTAGTATTAGAAACAAAAGTCCTAGAGTGTAGGCACTACTCCTCACGATTATCCAAGAGAAAACTCGAATAAGAAAAGGGCACACTACGATGCCATAATAAAGTATAAAATATAAATCAACAACATTTAGAATTTTAAGCCTAAAGACCAGCAGTACACGGGCCATAGCCCTAAAGGAAAGTTCAAGTAAACTTAGATCCAGTCCAAGCAGACTATGCAGCGGAACCTCCATCACCTTGATGATTACGGGGAGTTCTCACCTCTACTCACATCAATAAGTTGATGATCATTGCAAAAGAAAAGACCACACCACAGAACATACAAAAAAACAACAGAAAGGTAAGCTAGAGCCAAAATTAGTTTTACCATGCAATCAAATATACTTTCACAGTCCAATATACATACATCATCCAAGCATGTTATGACCTTCCAATCAATACACTAAGACTCAACTTGACTCATCTGGATACATATAATCTGGTCGGATTCAACGGATGCTTGCACTTGTGGTGGATACCTCTGCTCACCCCCGAGCTATGTGTTACAAGTGTTATAATGAATCAATTCCCTCACACACAAGGTTAACCCTTAATGAATTTCAGGCCTCTTGCTACTCTCACCACAAGAGTTAGTCCGCTCTAAGTGACACTAACTGACTCCTTAGAGTGTCAGGATGCAATCCTTACCTTGAATCCTTACCAAATTATATAGATGGGGCACCACCATGGACACCCACTAATAAAGGGCCATGGAATTACGTCCCGACCACTGAAGCACGACCTTGAAATCCCACCTAGAGATTTCAAGGAATTACGCACTGACCACATACCAATCATGTTCAATCAATCAAGTAATGTTTACCATACACAATATCTCATGCCAACCTTTACAACCCATTCTCATTCATAAACAAATGTTGAATCCATACCAACTCATCCTTCCCAAAGAGTGAATATATATTTGTATTTCATATCAATACTATGTCTCCTTGATACCAACCATCTCATTTAAATCACATGCAAAGTTCATACCAAACCCACCATCCAATATCCATGAATCACATCACTCATGCATAATCATTAATCACATGCTTTTAATATAACAATTAGATTCAAGCTAGTAATAACCATTCAAGATCAGAGAAACAACCAAACTATAACGATCTTGCGATAAAACTGCTCTCACTACAGAGCTCTGATTCAAGATCGGACCGGTCAAATTCAAAAGCTATGTGTTAAGGATCAACGGTTAAAATATCAGCTCCATCCAATGGTTAACGTAGTAGTAAATTTCATTTTACGAAACGTGTGCAGTGTTGTCAACAAAACAAATTCAGTGACCTTGCGATAAAAACGGCTCTCACTACAGAGCTCCGATTAAAGATCTGACCGGTCAAAGTTAAAAATTACGTGTTAAGGATCCGCTGTTAAAATTTCAGCTCGATCCAACGGTTAACATAGTAGAAATCTTCATTTTACGAAAAGTGTGTAATGTAGAAAAAGAGTAGCACCACATCAATCAAACATAATCGCACACCATACATCTTTATTCGACCAACAACCTCATTCAAGCATCAAAACCATACAAACAGACCAAAAATCGGAAAAATAACTTTAAATACATAAACCTAGCTTCCCTTACCTGGAAAAAGCTAACAAAATATCCCGACACCCAAGCAAGTGAGTACTACCGACCACGGAGCAGATTTACGATCTATAAAACAGTGGAATAGATTCAAAATGGGTTACCATGGTGAACCCTAGTTAGAATCATGATGACAGAGCTAGGAATGAAAAAGGTACGATGGAGAATCAACTTACATGGATTGAAGAATGGGGTTGAGTTAACGCAAAGAAGGGTAAGACCCAAACCCTAGCAGAGCTTTTGTGGAGAGAAAAGGGAAGAGCGAGAGCACTGATTTTGGAAAGTGACTGCAGAATGAGGGGCCTTGGCTGCTTTCGGGGCCTTGTCACCCTATGGGTCAGCCCTTAGGCCCATTAGATTATGGGCATCCCTTTAAAATTATGGCAGAAAAAAAAGAGGGTTTTACATTCTCCCCAACAACAAAAATTTTCATCCTCGAAAATTCACCGATGGGATAGGAAGAAAACTAGGTTTTTCTCACACCCTTCGACAACCACTGCCTAGACATGACAAGTTTGATGACTCCAACACCTATAGCCACTGGAAACTTTGCCTTTGTGCTATGCGATATGTGTTCAACAATGTAGATTGGTTTAGTCACTACACTTGAACTAACTTCCAACTTGCAACCTTAACACTAGAATGCTCCTTCACACCTGCCCAACTAACTTGTATATGATATACTGACTCACCCACCATATGCTCTCCACTACCTCTCAGATCACTGTAAGTCTCAAACTAAAGGATGTTCGTTATCAGTTCTCGTCACCTTGTTCACTCCTTTATGCATCACTCCACTAACTTGATCACGATTGAGTTCTAGCCTACTGCTTCACCATCAACACTCTTGACCACTTTTATGCATAACGACACTCATAACATCTTGCCTCCTTTACTGACTTCCACCAATGGTAACAAGGTCCACAACCAAGTCATTCCATTTCCAAATTAAACTTTCCCCTGTTACAATTACCAAATTCATTTCGGCATCTCACCTTCATTTCTAATCTACTAACTTGTAACCATCTTTCCCCAAAAGCTTTAGAACCATGTCTTTCCTCGACTTGAAATTTCTAGTGTGATTTATGCATATCAACTCTAAGATACTTGTCAAACTAAGATTTTTTTTTTTGAATTGCTTTTTCCTCAACCTTGTTGAGAGACTCACTAGTTCTAGTCAGATAACTAGACCAATGAAATCTCTTCACATCTTCTCCTCCTAACTCAAACACTTACTTCTCCACCAACTCCTTACTCTCACCTCGCTAAACCCCGATCTTGAGTTCCCTTCTTTGGCTAAGCACCTACCCCTTCTCCCTTACTTTTAGGTTGGTACCCTAACTTGAAATCATAACTCAAACCATCTCCTACTTCTCTTGCCCATCATTCTCTGAGTAACTCCATAAACTCGAACTTTAAATGATCACTGAACATCCTTACTTAATACTCATAAGAACGACACTTTCACTGTTTATGAAAAACTAGTTGTCATAGAAATCACTAGGTCATGAGTAAGATAGTTCTTTCCACGCACCTCTTACCCTTCACATGTATCACTTCCCACCATCCCGTTGCGCCACTATGATCAAAACACAAGTCACTCATTCGTTCACTCAAAATGATGTTCATTTCATATCTGCCGTGACAAGGACGCAATCATCGCTGAGAAGCCTTCCTCCAAAACCTCTATGGAACTTGCAAAACCCTTTGGACTCACCTTTTTATAGTCTTAACGTCCCATTTTCTCAACATAGTATCCACCCTTTTTAAACCATATGTCCTACTCACTCTAACCTTTGTCAATACCCTCCTTGCACATTCTAAAGACTTTGTTCGCACTTGGAAGCTCGCCGCTAAGCCTTGATCATGTCGCTACCCTGTTTGAAATTCCATACCTTCATCATGTTTCCACTTTTTACAACCATAGGCCCGAAAAGCCAATCTTCCATTATCCAACGTTTACCCTTGAACAGTCTATCCTACCACTACCTCTCCTCTAAGGTTCACCAAACTTGCAGTCATCCTTGTGGTTATACTTATTATAAGCCACTACTTCTCCAACATCTCCTCCACTTCCGTATTTACTTCAAATTCACAGTAGTAACCATTCCACTACGAACTATTATCACAGGTTCTTCCTCAGATACCAACGCAGAAGTGAAGTCCACCACACCAAGGTCAAAACTCTAGTACTTGTTTTAGAACACGTCTATAATCCGGCTCTTAGTCCAAGCATCACTTTGTAAGGTGCATCTTTGAAGGAGATTATTCGCGCTAACCACTTTAACATCAACCATCGTAGACACCATGTCAACCACTCAAAACTTTTCTTTCCACTCCCTCCATCATTGTGCTTCGACATCAGTTGGGTTGCCCTTTCTTACGAGAATAACCTTTAAAGGTGTGCCCCTTCTTCTGGTACGTGAAATCTTCCACTTTATACCCAAGGTCAAATGTCCTACTCATGGGAACTACTTTTCCTTGAAACATACCACTATTAGTTTGAAAAGACTCATCCTCACCTTTTGACTATTAATCTTAGTATGAATCCCTTATGCCACTTCTTTCCTAACCATAAATTGTTCTTTTCCCCACTTAGGAACGTTATCTTTCATGACTGATCAGTGAACCCTTATCCATCTCAGCCTCTCACTAGAGGTTTGTCATCTTTTCGCACTTCATGGTCTCCTCCTATCTTAACTTTCTGGTTGCCATGCAATCTCTCCACTCTTTGCAATCTAAAATTTGCCAATTGTTCCTCTTCCACTACTCCAAGAAGCACTAGGTGTGACCATATGACTATATTCAATGACACTTCTCCTAACATTGTATGCATTTGCATAACTCTGAACTTCAACATTGTCAAGATGTAGAATCAGGTTGACTTTCCTCAAATGATGTGGCACTTGTATGCACTGATACCTTTTAGTGCTCTAAATCTTTGAATTCAACTTCTTTTAGAAAAATTGTAGTAGTTTGTTTTCGAGAGTCTATCCTTAAAGTTCCCTCTGACCAAACGTTATTTTGTGAACTCTAGCATCTCCTCCGGTTTATTAACCCAAAACTTAGCTTTCCTTGCTCAATTATATACATCATATATCAACTTCCTATCTTTGAGGCAAGACGTTGTCTCAGAGACCCCATCCAACACTTGTAAAGGTGAGCAGACCAAGTTGGCATTCAATCTACATTCCCCTATCTCCGTAGACACTAGACACAAAGCACAAAGGCGCAACAAGGCAACCTACTTCATACAAAGCAACACTCTATCACTTATAGACAACCAACCCTTTTATTTGTCACCTTTCTTTCCCGAAATCATTAGAATTAAGAATGGAAAACAACCTTTAATCTAGTCATGAGTGTGCACCCTCATTACTTTATCAAGGCGTTTTTTGTTCTTAAAACTTTTGGTTTCACTGACAAACTCGACTAGACATGACTACTTACGCCTACGAGGCATGACTAACCCAAAACCTCAAGTCATCCTAAGGACGAACTGCTCTGATACCATAAATGTAACACCCCATTTAATTAATAACGCTAATTAAAGGAATGTCACGCGGACTAGTATTAGAAACAAAGTCCTGGAGTGTAGACACTACTCCTCACGATTATCCAAGAGAAAACCCGAATAAGAAAAGGGCACACTACGATGCCATAACAAAGTATAAAATATAAATCAACAACATTTAGAATTTTAAGCCTAAAGACCAGCAGTACACGGGCCATAGCCCTAAAGGAAAGTCCAAGTAAACTTAGATCCAGTCTAAACAGACTATGCAGCGGAACCTCCATCACCTTGATGATTACGGGGAGTTCTCACCTTTGCTCACATCAACAAGTTGATGATCATTGCAAAAGAAAAGACCACACCACAGAACATACAACAAACAACAGAAAGGTAAGCTAGAGCCAAAATTAGTTTTACCATGCAATCAAATATACTTTCACAGTCCAATATACATACATCATCCAAGCATTTTATGACCTTCCAATCAATACACTAAAACTCGACTCGACTCATCCGGATAGATATAATCTGGTCGGATTCGGCGGATGCTTGCACTTGTGGTGGATACCTCGGCTCACCCCCGAGCTACTCACCTTCGAGCTATGTGTTACAAGTGTTACAATGAATCAATTCCCTCACACACAAGGTTAACCCTTAATGAATTTCAGGCCTCCTGCTACTCTCACCACAAGAGTTAGTCCGCTCTAAGTGAGACTAACTGACTCCTTAAAGTGTCAGGATGCAATCCTTACCTTGAATCCTTACCAAATTATATAGATGGGGCACCACACTGGACACCCACTAATAGGGGCCATGGAATTACGTCCCGACCACTAAAGCACGACCTTGAAATCCCACCTAGAGATTTCAAGGAATTATGCACTGACCACAGACCAATCATGTTCAATCAATCAAGTAATGTTTACCATACACAATATCTCATGCCAATCTTTAAAACCTATTCTCATTCATAACCAAATGTTGAATCCATACCAACTCATCCTTCCTAAACAGTGAATATATATTTATATTTCATATCAATACCATGTCTCCTTGATACCAACCATCTCATTTAAATCATATGCCAAGTTCATACCAAACCCACCATCCACAATCCATGAATCACATCACTCATGCATAATCATTTATCACATGCTTTTAATATAACAATTAGATTCAAGCCAGTAATAACCATTCAAGATCAGAGAAACAACCAAACTACAGTGATGTCGCGATAAAAACTACTCTCACTACAGAGCTCTAATTCAAGATCGGACCGGTCAAAGTCAAAAGCTATGTGTTAAGGATCAACGGTTAAAGAACTAGTAACTTTCATTTTACGAAAAGTGTGCAATGTTGTCAACAAAACAAATTCAGTGACCTTGCGATAAAAACTGCTCTCACTACAGAGCTTCGATTAAAGATCCGACCGGTCAAAGTTAAGAATTATGCGTTAGGGATCAGCTGTTCAAATTTCAACTCGATCCAACAGATAACATAGTAGAAATCTTCATTTTACGAAAATTGTGTAATGTAGAAAAAGAGTAGAGCTGCATCAATCAAACATAATCGCACACCATGCATCTTTATTCGACCAACAACCTCATTCAAGCATCATAACCATACAAACAGACCAAAAATCGGCAAAATAACTTTAAATACATAAACCCTAACTTTCCTTACTTGGAAAAAGCTAGCAGAATATCCCGACACCCAAGCAAGTGGGTATTACCGACCACGAAGCAGATTTACGATCTGTAAAACAGTGGAAATGGGTTACCATGGTGAACCCTAGTTAGAATCATGATGACAGAGCTGGGAATGAAAAAGGTACGGTGGAGAATCAACTTACATGGATTGAAGAATGGGGTTGAGTTAACGCAAAGAAGGGTAAGACCCAAACCCTAGCAAAGCTTCTGTGGAGAGAAAAGGGAAGAACACGAGCACTGATTTTGGCAAGTGAGTGTAGAATGAGGGGCCTTGGCTCCTTTAGGGGCCTTGTCACCCTATGGGTCAGCCCTTAGGCCCATTAGATTAGGGGCATCCCTTTAAAATTATGGCAGAAAAAAAGAGGGTTTTATACAAACCTACTCTATTAATAAAAAAATAAATGAAATAATATTTTTATACTTTTTCATCTCTGTTGAGTTTTGTTTGCAATTAAAAATATTAATTTTTCCTCCATTTATTATAAAAATATTTAATCATTTTTAATATGAATTACTCTATGCCATAGAACATTTAAATATAAGTACTTTTCATGTCATATTTTCGGTGAAAAAAATTAAAAAATTGTATCCTATCAAATAAAATAATATACTTGTTATGATTATATTTCCATTGTGATTATATTTCCATACATTTATAAATGGTTCAAATTATAATCTAAAAAATTATGTTAGAACAAACAAAATTAGTTTATGACGTAATACACTATATATACACTTAAACATGTAATACAAATTTGAATTTTATATTTAAATTTAAGCATTAAAAACAAACCTAAATTAATGAACTAAACCACATTTAAATTTCATTTATAAAAAAAAATCATAAAGAAAAAGAGAGGGAAGACTGCAAATTAAGGCAAAGACAGCAGCTGATGCAGGCCACACTGTTGCTCATTTGATTCCAAATTTTCTGCCAACATCCAACGCCCAGGCCATGCCTAAATCTGCAACAATGAAGCTGATTTTGTTCTCACCTTTTAAATGCATATTATGTATCAGTTTCTCAAGTTCTTTCGGCATCGTCTTCTGCAGAGCATCACACAGCTTCCCCAAATCGTTTCTGTTTTCATCAGCTCCTAACCCATCAGGGACTGAAACCAACTTCATCATCGATTCTTCCTCATGCTTCGTACTATGTTGTTGCTCTCCAAAGGAACTCACCACTCGCATATTCTGGTTTTACACTTATAAGCCTGTCTTAGGTGGATCTATGTTCATGGGGAATGGTCATGTCTTAGAGGTTATTGGAGTTGGTACTGTCAAAATAAAGATCTATGATGGTACTGTTCACATAATTCAAGAGGTACGACATGTGAAGGACTTGAAGAAAAATCTGTAGTCTGTTGGACAATTAGATAACCTTGGGTGTAAGATCCATATTGAAGGTGGAATCTTAAAGGTAGTGAGAGGGAATCTAGTGGTAATGAAGGCAGAGAAGATTATGGCGAATTTGTACGTGCTTATGGGAGATACATTGCAAGAATCTAATGCAACACTTGTATCGATGAATCAAGAAGAAGTAGTGATGATGTGGCATCAGAGACTTAGGCATATGTCAGAGCGAGGGCTGCAGATTCTTGCAGAACGTGATCTCTTACCCAGGCTCAAAGAGGTTGATTTACCTTTTTGCGAGCACTGTGTGATAAGTAAGCAACACAAATTGAAGTTTGCTAGAAGCACTACTAGAAGTAAAAACATACTAGACTTGGTTCATTCTGATGTGTGGGAATCACCAGAGGTATTCCTAGGAGGTGCAAAGTATTTTGTGTCGTTCATTGATGATTACTCCAGGAGATTGTGGGTGTACCCTATCAAGAGAAAGTTAGATGTGTTTCCAGTATTCAAGGAATTCAAAGCATGAGTAGAGCTTGAAACTGGGAAAAGAATTAAGTGCTTGAGGACAAACAATGGAGGAGAATATGTAGATGGAGATTTTTTGGCATTTTTCAAGCAAAAGGGAATTATAAGACAATTTTTTGTGTCGTATACTCCTCAACAGAATGGTGTGGCAGAGTAGATGAATAGAACTCTCCTAGAGAAGACAAGAGCTATGCAGAGTACGGCGGGATTGACCAAGTCTTTCTGGGCAGAAGTAGTTAAAACTGCCTGTTACGTGATAAATCGATCACCGTCTACAGCGATAGATTTGAAGACACCAATGGAGATGTGGAATGGTAAACCAGCTGATTATTCTTCCTTACATATATTCGGTTGTCCTGTGTACGTGATGTACAACTCCCAAGAAAGATCGAAGCTGGATCCGAAATCCAGGAAATGTAGATTCTTGGGCTATGCTGACAATGTGAAGGGGTATCTCCTGTGGGATCCCACTGCCCACAAGGTTGTTGTTAGTAGGGATGTAACATTTGCAGAAAATGAACTGCAAAGTAAGCAGTCAAATGATAGCCTTACAAAAGGCGCTACCATGGTACAAACAGAGAAGAAGCCTTCAGATGATTCTATTAAGACAGAACAGGAGCAAGAAGAGCAAGAACCAAATGAGGTGGGTAATGAAGGACTCCGACGATCGACACGGGAGAAGATTACACCGTCTTGGCACTCACAATACGTTATGGTGGGCCATGATGCGTATTGTCTTCTAAATGAAGATGGAGAACCTTCAACTTTTCAAGAGGCTGTAAGTGGTACAGATGCTTCATTATGGATGACTGCAATGCAAGAAGAAGTAGAGGCTCTTCACAAAAACAAGACATGGAGTCTTGTTGAACTCCCAAAAGGTCGAAAAGCCATAGGATGCAAATGGGTCTATAAAATCAAACGTGATAGCAATGATCAAGTAGAACGATATCGTGCCAGACTGGTAGTAAAGGGATATGCTCAGAAAGAAGGTATTGACTTTAGTGAGATATTCTCTCCTGTTGTTAGATTGACAACAATTAGAGTTGTGTTAGCCTTGTGTGCTGCATTTGATTTACATCTTGAGCAATTGGATGTGAAGACTGCTTTTCTTCATGGAGAACTTGAAGAAGAAATATATATGCTCCAACCAGAAGGTTTTAAAGAAAAAGAAAACTTGGTTTGCAGGTTGAACAAATCTCTATATGGGTTAAAACAGGCGCCTAGGTGTTGGTATAAGAGATTTGATTCCTTCATCATTAGCCTCGGATACAACAGATTGAGTTCAGACCATTGTACTTATTACAATAGGTTTGGTGAGAATGATTTTATCATCTTGTTGTTGTATGTGGATGACATGTTGGTGGTAGGCCCCAACAAAGCTCAAATCCAAGAATTGATGGCACAGTTGGCTAGGGAGTTTGATATGAAGGACTTGGGATCAGCAAACAAGATTTTAGGGATGCAGATTCACCGAGACAAAAAAGATAGGAAGATTTGGCTTTCTCAGAAGAATTACTTACTAAAAATCTTGCGGCGCTTCAACATGCAAGATTGCAAGCCAAGTTCTACCCCACTTCCTATTAATTTTAAGTTATCCTCAAGTATGAGTCCTAGCAGTGAAGCGGAGAGGATGGATATGTCTCGAGTACCGTATGCATCGGCAGTGGGTAGTCTTATGTATGCCATGATTTGTACAAGACCAGACATTGCACAAGCAGTGGGAGTGGTCAGTAGGTTCATGGCAAATCCAGGAGGAGAGCATTGCAGTTCTGTTAAGAGGATTCTTAGATACATCAAAGGAACCTCAAATGTTGCATTATGTTTTGGAGGATCAGGATTCGTTGTCATGGCCTATGTCGATTCAGATTTTGCAGGTGATATTGATAAAAGGAGATCTACTACTGGCTATGTGTTTACACTTGCAGGAGGTGCAGTAAGTTGGTTATCCAAGTTACAAGATGTTGTAGCTCTGTCCACTACAGAAGCTGAGTACATGGCAGCTACTGAAGCTTGCAAGGAAGCTATCTGGATTCAAAGGTTGATGGAGAAACTCGGGCACAAGAAGCAAAAGATCGTTGTATATTGTGACAGTCAGAGTGCCTTGCACATTGCAAGGAATCTTGCCTTTCATTCCAGGACAAAGCACATAGGTCTGCGTTATCATTTTGTTTGAGAAGTAGTAAAGGAGGGGAGTGTGGATATGCAAAAGATTCACACAAATGAAAACCTAGTTGATGTTATGACTAAGCCGGTTAGCGTTGACAAGTTTACGTGGATTCGGTCCTACTATGGCCTATATGAAAATAAGCAACGTGATGGTGTGAAGATTTGATTAGTTTAATCAGAATCTTCAAGTGGGAGATTGTGAGAATAGAAGTCCCACATCGGTGGGAACTTAGTTTGGGATTTACTTTTTATGTTATAAAAGGGAGCCTATTGTTTCTTTAGGAATTATCCCAAAGTCTTTCTTTTCTTTCTATTTGCTTTAGTGAGTGAGAGAAAAATAAGAGGGAATATTTGTTTCTCCTTGAAGGTTCTCCTTATTAGTTTTTCCTATTTCCTAGAGAAGTCCTCATTTGTTTTCTCCTTGGAGATTGAGAGAGTGGTGTGTAATTTGCTTTCTTTGAATAAATTATATTCATTGTCTATTGTCTGTGTGTGTTCTTTTATTTTCATCTTGTATTTTAGTTATGAATACTTGTGCTAGTACTCTGATACCCAACATATACTTGGAGATTCATGACTAACTTTATATACTCGATTGTAAGTAAAAAATGACAGTGATAGTCAAATTGAACGTTGTTTAGCTTTCTAGAAAGGATGTAGTCTTATTTGGGTGAAAACAATGTTTTATACCTAAGACGAAATGTTTACTACGAATTTTCATGAATTTTTTATGCAAAAAATATGTTAAATATATAGATGATAATAACATATACATGGACAAAGGTCACACAATACAAACTCCCAAAGGAAATTAAAACAAATAAAACTACAAATAACATTGTGTTGTTTTGACCCAATAAAATAAAAAGACGTGTGAATAAGAAATCTCAATTGATTGAAAATATTCCTAAATTTTTCCATTTTTCATCAAAACTCATGTCTGAGTTATGTTTCCTAACATAAATTAATAGATATAAATGCATAAAATTAAATTTAAATGCCAATTCCTACTCTTTAAGCCACTTGACAAACCTATTAAGGTTCTCCGATGATGCACCTCCTTTGACTATGTTGTTCATAAGTTTCTCCTTCAACTCAAGAGACCTTGATTTCACGTTCTCATCGCTGAGGAGTTGTTCCACTTTCAATTTTACCTCCTTGCATGACACAACTCCATTTTTATCTTTGTCAAATCCCAACCCAACCTCCAACTCATCACAAATGTATTTTCTGTTCTGAATTTGGTCTCCAAAATATGGCCAACACAAAAAAGGCACCCCATTAGACAAACCTTCTATGGTAGAATTCCAACCACAGTGACTGACAAAACATGCTATAGCAGGATGGCTTAAAACTTTTTGTTGAGGAGCCCAACTAACTACCTTACCGTTGTGCCCTTTGAATTCATGAGGGTATTCCATTTTATTGTCTTCTCTTATAACCCAAAGAAAAGGTCTATTGGTGAGGACCAGTCCATGGGCAAGTTCATTGAACTGGTTTTGGTCAAAAAAAGTGAAACTACCAAATGCAACGTACAACACAGTACCATGATGTTGTTCATCAAGCCAACTCATGCAAGAGAGATCTTCTTCCCAGTATTGTCCAATTGCTCTTGTGGTACCAATTTTAGTGTCATAACTTCTTAATAATGGACCAATTGGCAGAATATTAGGAACAAATGATAGTGCACCAGGTTCAAGTTCATGTGTAGTGTTGCTGAGCCACCATTCTGTCAAATTTAAGCTTTGACAACAGTGTATTATGTACTTAAACATTGTCTTGCCATTTATTTTGTCTCCCAAGTTGAGCCAAAAAAAGTCTCCTGTGTTCATTTCAGCCATACTTGGTGATATTTGAATTGTCTTTTTTGTTGTTAATCTCACTCCTGTAATAAAAAAGAAGGAAGAATTATTGTATGTTCAAAATATCATGATAGTCACTCTAACCAAGAATGTGCACCCTTAATACTTCTATTATATTCACTATATACCATGATAATCACTCCAATAAAGAATGTGCACTCTTAATACTTCTACTATATTCACTATATACTCTTAGTGGTATGTTTAGATAGAATATTTTAATAGAAATAATTTATTTTTTTGAAAAATTTATATTTTTTTTATGAAATGTTTTGTTTGGATAGAGAAATTAAAAAACATTTAAAATGCAATTTTTTTTAAAGTATTTTAATTAACTAAATTAGTAGAAATTCAAATACTCTTAAAATAGGTGAAATTTAAATTTTTCTCACTCACAACCTTACACTCTGGATTCTCTGGACCTTAAACAGTATAAACTATTTAAATATTTTAAGTTGACTAATATTTTTAAAATTTAATTTAAAAATTTTATACATTAAAATAAAGACTTAATTATATTTGAAGTCCTTGATAAAATTTGGGAACTTTCAATGGAGTCCCTAAAATTTTAAAACTTAAGTCCCTCTTATAGTTAAGTGGGGTTAGGGAAGTCAACGAGGCGGGTAGGATACGGGTAGTAGTTCTCTTGTACCTTACCCACTACCCACTAGATAAATAATTGTTCTATACCCGTACTCATATATGTCAAGTATCCGTTATGCGGGTACCCACATAATTTTTTAATATTCACGGATATACACGGTACCTGTAGATATTTACAAGAAAATAAAAAAAAAAATATTTAACAACATATTTTAATCGTAAATCCAAATAAAATCCCTATATATAACATTCATAAATCTCAAACAAAGTCCAAATAACTCATTTAAATAGTGTTGAATGACAGTTTACAAAGAAATAATTTTTTTTAAACTAATTGATACAAAAATAACTCATTCAAAATCAATATGTTAATATTTAATCATATTTTTTAGTTTTTTTTAATTAAATTAGAGTATAGCGGGTACGAGTAGCTACAGGTACGGATACTATGATACCGATACTCACCTCGTTAACATGCGGGTATAAAAAAGTATTCGTACCCATTAGCTGTGGGTATCCATTTATAATATCCATTTCTCACCTGTTGCGAGTTTTATCCACAGATACCGACATGTACGAATTTTTTTAACATCCCTAAGTGTGGCGGTTAACTTTGTGACATGACAATTATCTTGCACGGTTACTTTCATAAATGTCGTCACATAATATTTGTTACAAAAGACGTTAATGACGAGATCTTTTCCAAATATTTATTGTATTTACAAAATTATAAAATTAAAAATAAAAAATATTAAGTTACAAAAGTTAACAAATTACAAAATTATAAAAATATATAATTTCATAATTAGGAAATTACAAAATTATAAAATATACAAATATAATTTTTATTTTATAAGTATAATTTTATAGTTTATAATTTATAATTATAAAACTATAAAACTATCAAAAATTAAAAATTATATTTGTATATTTTATAATTTCCTCATTATGTAATTATATATTTTTATAATTTTATAATTTGTTAATTGTTGTATTTTAATATTTTTTATAATTTTGTAAATTTGTATTTATTTTATATTTTTTTAATGTTATAATTTATAATTTTAATTAAATTTAAAAACATTTTTCGTTAAATGTAGTAAATATTTAGAAAGAATCTCGCTATAAGAGTCTCTTGTAACAAAATATTATGTGACGGCATATATGGAGAGTAATAATATAAGTGTCATATCACAAAGTTAACACTCAATTATAGGGTCTCGGTTGAAAAGTTTTACAATTATAAAGACTCAATAACACAAAAGTTTATTAGATACTCAATTGAAAGTTTTGAAATTGATCAAGGACTCCAAAGATAGTTAAACATAAAATAAATATTGTTAAAATGAAATTTTATCTCAAAAAAAATTTAATTGTTTTATCCAAACATAAAATTGAAATGTAAAATAATTTTAATTTTTTTTAAAAACAAATTATTTAGAAAATGAAGTAAATTTAATTACAGATAATTTAAATACAATACAAGTTGAACATATAATTTGACAACCTCATCGATCACACTATAAATTGTAATCATTCAGCATTATAAAAAGGACTTTGAGTGTGACAAATGATAGTTTATCTATATAAGTATCTTGTTATTTATAGTTCTCTAATTAGTACAAATACTCATAAATAACCAATATAAAATATATTCTTTCTACACTTATGTACAACACTAATTAACAATTTAAAATACCTTTATTTCACCTTGTCACCGCCTACATAAGTAACTTATGTGCAAACTTACTCTAATAACAAAAAATAAATGAAATAATATTTTAATACTTTTTCATTTATGTTAATTTTTGTTTTAAATTAAAAATATTAATTTTCCTTCCATTTCTTTTGAAAATATTTAATCATTTTTAATTTGAATTATTCTATGTAATAGAACATATAAATTTACTTTCTAAAATACTTTTCATCTCATATTTCGGTGAAATTTTTTTAAAAATTGTATCCTATCAAATAAAATAATATACTTGTTTATTTTTCCATAGATGTCTAAATGGTTCAAATTTTTAAAAATTAAATAAATAATCTAAATAATTATGTTAGAACAAACAGAATTAGTTTATGGCGTAATACACTTAGAAAAACATGTAATATAATAACCTCAAGCAAACTTAATTTAAATTTAAGAATTAATCATATATTTAATCCTAAAATTTAAATTTAAAATTGAAATTATTTTGTATTTTAAATTTTGATATATTTAAATACCAAAATTTAAAAAATAAATAGATATAATTATTTTAACTCAATGATATAATTTTTTTTACATATTAAATGGTCTTTCACATTTGAACTGAAATTTAATATTTTATTGTACAAACATTTCAAACATAAGTCTCAGATACCAATTACCTTCATTTACTTTTAAAATTTGAAAACTAAGATATGTATCAAAATTTAAGAAAAAAATTAATTTTACATTTACAAAGACTAAAAACATATCTAATTATAAACTTAATTAACTAAATCACATTTAAACTGTTCATTTATAAAAAAAAAAATCATAAAAAAAATATAACAGTATTCTTACCATCAGAATCTAAGGACCCATCGTGAATAAGAGAGGGAAGACTGCGAATTAAGGCAAACGTTGTAGCTGACGCAGGCCACACTATTGCTCCTTTCATTCCAAATTTTCTGCCAACATCCAACGCCCAAGCCATTCCAAGATCTGCAACAATGAAGCTCATTTTGTTATTATCACTTTTCAAATGCATATTCTCTATCACTTTCTCAAGTTCTTTCGGCATCGTCTTCTGCAGAGCATCACACAGCTTCCCCAAATCGTTTCTGTCTTCATCAGCTCCTAACCCATCAGGAACTGAAACCAACTTCACCCCCGATACTTCTTCATGGTTCGTACTATGTTGTTGCGCTCCAAAGGAACTCACCACTCGCTTGTGGTCGAATTCTGTGTTCACAAAAACCACTTTGCAACCATTTTCGACCAATTTCTGTGACAGGATCATCAAGGGGTTCACGTGTCCCTGTGCTGGATAAGGTAGCACCAGCACAACTGGAACATTGCTCATCTTCTTTTCAGGTTTCGGATGTTTCTGAGACCCTTTATTATGGTGATGATACTTCTATATTTATTCTTATTTATTCTGGTCTTCTTTATTTTATGAATTTATAATTAAAAAAATATATTTTTGTTTTTTGAAATATTGTGGTTATTATCGAAGAGTGAGAAATTTCATTATCTCATCTTTTTAGTTGAAAATGGTGTTCTATAAAGGCATTCTATTGGTCTTTAGCCATGAAAAAGACAACAACTTCTTGCTTTTTAAATCTATGTAAACATTAATATTACTTTTTTGAATGTTATAGTTTTTGTAATTATTATAGCAGACCGTTTATCGAGTGCTAAAATAGATCCATAGCCATATCTCAGTATTATCCATAGAAGTGTGATTATTTTCGGTTTACATAGCGATTTTTTTTAATTAAAATAATATTTTGAATCTTCAAATGATTCCACGTCCCTTTCAAAACACGTGTTTAAGAACCTTTCTACATATTTTTGTCGACAGGGAAACTTGACCGTACTTGTACGTCTTTGTTTTATATCATTATTACTGTCATCGGATAGGAAAAGGATGAGAAGAACGCTCTAGAAAGAAAAAAAAAAAAAAAAAAAAAAAAAAAATTTATATATTATTATTTTTTTATAAAAATTTTTTTTAAAATTTTTTTTTTAAATTTTTTTTTTTTTTTTTTTTAATTTTTTTTTTTTTTTA
>Ga0214545_1007758_pt1 | contig 17670 bp, 13 predicted proteins | sample CNSS4metaG_FD_160064 | JGI IMG/M metagenome (GOLD analysis project Ga0214545, IMG submission 160064) | Root nodule microbial communities from cowpea collected in UCLA plant growth center, Los Angeles, California, USA - CNSS4 | ecosystem: Host-associated > Plants > Roots > Nodule | place: USA... | reverse complement strand
TTTATTTTATATTTTGTTTTAAAATTTTAAAATATTTATTTTAACTTGTTACAAAATTGTTTTAAATAATTTATATACAAATGTTAGAGTTGGTTTAAAAATAACAATTTTATAAATTTAAATATAAATTTTTAAAACAATTTTGTAAAAAGTTAAAATAAATATATTAAAAAAACATTTTAAAAAAATGGACTGAAATGTAATAAAAATAACAAATATATGGACCAAATTGAGATGGAGACAATAATTTGACACGTGTCACCTTACTGACTTGACACGTGGCACAATATTGATGTTACACGTGGCATGAATAATTTAAAAAAAAATTAAAAAAATTTTTAAAAATTTTTAAAAAAATTCAAAAAAATTAAAAAAATTGTGGAGCTGACACGTGGCACATCCTTAACACCGTTAACACCATACTAACGGAATGGGCCTAATTGTTACACATTTTCAAAAATATGGACCTAATTGAGACTAAAAAAAACCTTAGGACCTATTTGAGATTTTTCAACAAAAACATGGACCAAGGGAGTATTTTAACCTAAAATTTAAAACATTTATAACTATAATATTAAAAACTAATTAAAAAGAAACTAATACTTACGTAGTAGTCCACAACCACGATGTTTCGAGGGAGAAGAAAATGCAATTGGCACCGATTTGGCAACGGCAAGGGAGTGGCAAACTTCTCAACAACGACACAGTGTAGCGGCAGCGGCACAATGGTAGCGGAGCAGTGGCAGTGCAACCCAAGCAACAATGTCAACAAACCTCGCAGTAGGACGCAGTGGCAACGGTGGCAGCGACAGTAGGGAAGTGGTGGCAACAACAGTAAGGACGCGGTGCTGTGGCAGTGGCAACAGGGACGTGGTGCGGTGGCAACAACACGGTGGACGTCGCAGCGGAACCCAAGCAGCAGCGGTGATTGGTGGTGGTCACGGTGCAACGAGAGACTAGAAGAGAGAAGAGTAGGCGCAAAGAGAAAAAGTAAAAAAAAAAGGTTATTTTTTTAACCCTCGATAAGCTCTTCCACGACAGTTCTGGGAAACACTATCGTGGTTATAACACACCAACTACATCATCGACGACTTTGGAGTCCACTATAGTGGTTATGATACACAACAACGATGGTTAGTTGAGTGGACTATCGTTGTTCGCTCTACTATGGCCAATAACGATGGTTTGGGGTAAAACCGTTGTTGTTTTTTTGCACTTATTTACAAAAATGCCACCACCTTTTTTTCCAAAACGAGTGCGCTGGAACCATCGATATTTATTTTCATTGAACATTATGTCTACACTAGTGGATGACTAAGTGAATTAGGTGAGGCTTCAAACACTTAGAGGAGAGCTGGAGCGCATTAGAATGAAGGAGATAGAGGGAGTAGCCGCGTACATTACTCGAGTTTAAACAATGGCAAACCAACTGCAATAGAAATGGAGAGGTGTTGCCTGCTAGTCGAATGGTGGAGAAGATTTTGAGCTCGTTTACTGAAAACTTTGAGAATGTGGTGTGCGTGATTGAGGAGTCCAAGGACCTGTCAATGCTCTCGGTTGAAGATCTTGTAGGATCCCTTGAGGCACACAAGCACCAAAAGAAGAAGAAGTAGGAGCCACTTGAAAAAGAATTACTCCAAATGAAGGGAGAGGCTCATAATAGTCAAGGCAGAGGATGATACCGAGGAGATATAGGAAGAGGTCCTAGTAGTGGAAGTCGAGGACAAGAAGAACAGAAAGAACAATTTGGTCAACAAAATTGGCATGAAAGAGGACAAGGTCAATGGAGAGCAGTTCGGTCAAGCAATCAAATGTTGAGTACTTCAAGTGTAACAAGTATGGCCTCTATGCAAAGGATTGTTACTCAAACAAGTGGTTTAGTTGTGGTAAGGTCGAACATTTTGAAAAAGAGTGTCGATTTGAGAGTTGAAAGGAAAAGACGACCAACCTTAAAGAAGAAGTTGAAGAAGAAGCGACATTGTTGATGATGGAACATAGCTCAGGGGGCGAGCACAAGCCATTGGAGAACTCGGCAAAATAATCGAGTAGTGTGGTGAACTCGACAAAACACTTGAGTAACATGAATAGGTCGACTAGATAACTGAGTAGCCCGAAGAAGGGCAAGGAAAGATCAGATAGCCCAATGAGGGGCATCGAAAGCTGATGTGACCCCAATAAGGCTTATAGCACTAGGCCAATGCCTAGGCCCAATCTTTTTAATTTCTTTTAATTTTCTTTTATTTTCTTTTATTTTTTAATTAAATAAAAGTTGTCTAATTAGGTTGGTTTACTAATTGCAGCCAATCTATTCAAATTGAAGCATGTGATGATGTGTGGAATGGAACGTGTTTGTTGGGCCAGCTGCGTGGCAACACTTTTAATTGGGCCGGAGCCCAATTCTCTCATACCTCATGCTTCCAATTTCTTAAACAGTCCGCACCCAACATTCAATTTCATTAAGCGGAGCCAATCTTCATCAGCACATGGTTCGCTTCACTGTTCATATTTTTGTTGCAGCCCACGCATTCCAACTAATAGATGCAGACCAGGCCTATGCTTCCACACCATTCTCGTCTTCTGCCACCACGTATTGGGCTTCCAGCCCAATTACTCCAGGCTTTTCCACTTGGTTTTTCCTACAGATCAACCATCATAATACAAACCATTTCCCTCTTTTCCAAACGGCGCAAATTGGGTTTTTGCTCGCCCAACTTTCTTCCAGCCTTCACGCATCCAATTTCCTTTCACCCGTGCAGCCCAATAACATTCTGCAATCAGGGTTCTGGATCGTGAATCCATTCCTTTCGCCTAAAGTACACCCACGCCGCAACTAGGTTCTACATCACCAGCCACTAGGGTTCTTGAGAGGGCTGTGCCCCTTTAGGGTTTTGTCCCATTAGATAGGAATGCTTGTCTCGTTTCTCCTTTTTGTTTTTGCCGTTAGGAATCTATTAGTTGGCTTCCTCTTTGTCTTTGCTTCTCGGTTGGCTTTCCACCTATATAAAGGCAGGCCAACCTCATGTATGGTAGCTGAGATGAATGATAAACTTAGGTTGAGAACACTCCCCTTTCAACTCTGCTCAAACCCTAAACCTTAGATTAGGTTTCACCTCGTCGGGTTTACCAATCCAGTGAGAAGCTTGAGAGATTCGAGCGTTAACTTCCATATTCGATCTTCCGCTGCGTTTTCCAGTCGTTTCCACCGAACAAACGACTGCCGGAGGTCGTCTCTATCGAACGGAGTCCATTTCCCGCCGATCAACGGCACCGATGGCCTCATTAAGTGGTATTCAAAGCCACTCGGTTCTCAGAGTGTCGCAAGATAAGTATTATTAGTTTTATCTCTGATTTTTCTTAATCTGTTTGTTTCCGTCTTGTTCATCGTATGATTGAGTGATTTTTCTGCATTTTCATCGGTGATGTTGTGTTTTTCCTTGCTGAAATTGATTCAAAATACGTTGATCTAATTTTCTGAATCAATATGTGATGCACTATCATAGATCTCTAAATCTGCCATTTAAATGCATGTCAGTAGGTTTTTCATTTCAGTCTTGATTACCTAGCTTTGAATTTTTTTAGTCTCGTGTTTTTGTCTTAGGTTTTGTTTAGTTCATTTTATATGTTGATAATTCCATAGATGTATGCCTAATTTTTGTTTTGTTCAGTGTTGCTTCTTTGTCAGTCATTGTTTCATTCGTGTAAGTAGATTCATGTTGTATATTTTATTCTAAATCTGCTATTAGATCATTAGCAAATTGTCTGCAGTGTCATTGATACTATTCTTGTTTATTACTACTTAAATTGTGCTTGTTTCAATCTGTGTGTATCTGATTCCTATGCATTTTCTTTTCCTGCTCTGGCATTTTAAATTACTTGCCAATGATTGTTGTTGACCAAACCGTCTTTGAGTTGTTGACATCTAAATGTGTTCAGAAGTACTCATGAGGTTCTGGTTTAGCTGAAAGCATAGGCCTTCTCAGTTTCTTGTTTGGTGCAGTATTCTATTCCTTCCAAAATGATTAAATCTTGGTTCTGTGCTCCATTGATGTTGCTGGACTAGTCTATTTGATTGAGTTCATGTTGATATGATGCATTCGGCCTTACTGTCTTGTGGCTCTAGTCTCAATCTGCAGCTTTCATCTATCACATTATATTTTTTTGCTGCCCCATATTTGGCATGTGTGGTTGAGTGAAATTGTTTTTGGCCATTGTTGTTTCCAATTACTCACCTCATGTGTTTGAACGAATATTTCAGTTGTTCATTGGCAATTTCTTAGCTAATTTGTTATGTGATGTCACTATTTGCGCAATTTCTAGTTTATTCGAGATTAAATCTGTTTTGGTCAATTCTGTTTGCTCTATCACTATTTTTGTATCTATGATTAGCCTAGTGTCTGGTGTTTTGAGATTCCTTGTGTATCTTGACTGTAGTCATTTTTCTGGCTTGATTTTGCTTACCAGTTTTTGTTTTATCAGATTACAATCATTAAACTTGTTTCACTTTGCTATTGGCTCCTTCATTCTGTCACAGAATCAATTTCTGCTCTGTTGTTCAGCTTCTGCTTTTATTGCTTTGTATAAGCCCTTTCAGTTGTTTTTCGAAAGCCTCACTGGGTAGTTTCCTGCTCTGTGACATTCAAATCAATTGAGTGTTGATAGTCTATTCTGTGTTAACAACTTTTAAATTCTAAAGTGTATGCCAGTCAGCTTTGTGTTTGATGTAGTCTTTTTGGTTTTGTTACTTCCAATTCTGCTGTGCATTCCTATTGTTGTGTCATTGTACTCTGAGTTTGAACCATATCCATTTGCCTACAGTAGTGGTATCAAGTTTCATTTACTTTTGAGTGCCTCTGTTGTGGCCTGATTCATTGCTTGAATTCACAATTATGGTGTTCTTGCTTTGATCTGCTATTACTTTCATTGATTCCACATGTTCAGATTTTGAGATTGTCAAATGACATAAGCTGCTGCACCTTCTGTAATCTGTGTTGATGATTGATTCAAATCTGCTGCATATTGATTTTTTTAGTTTTGCACTGGCTGAGTCCTTTTATATTTGTCCTTGTGTGTGTCTTTCAAATTATTTTTGAGTTGGATCCTTGCAGTCTGTCATGTGCATTTGTTCATTGATTTGGTGGTAGAATATTGATATTGTTGTGCACTGTTCTACACGTTTTTGATAGCTGAAAAAGAAAAAGAGAAAGAAATCAGTGAAAAGAAAAAGATTATGATAAAAAAAAGCATCTAAAAGATATTGTTTCAGTCTTTATTGAATTTGAGAACATTATTTGTTTCAGCAAAATACAGGTTGTCTTGCACAGTTCCCAAAGTGCCTAATGCTCTGTTCAATTTCATGTGCACATGCTCTTGATTCAACTTATTTTGACTTTTGGTTTTGGTTTTGTTCATCTTAATCTAAATACATTCCTTAGGTTCTCTTTTGTGTGCCTCCTTTCTTTCATAGCTTGTTTCTTGCTTGTCTTTGTTGGCTATCCTTTGAGTTTGTCATTATATCCATCACTTGATGTTGTCCTTGCCTCAAATTTGAACTTTTATTGTTTTCTGCTTTTTACTCTCAAAAGTGGCTGACTGCTAATTTGCTCTTGGTTCATTTGGCTTGAACTCACTGTTTTTGGTAGCCTTGTAGGCGATACCCTTTCTGCAAGGTGCAACTGTGGTGAGGAAAACCAAATTGAGTGGCCACCGAGAGGAAAAAGGAGTGAGTTGGGACCTTCAAGGAGGAGTGCACACACTTGAGGGTGACACATTTTGGAGGCTGGCCGAGAGAGAGACATAGCTTAGCATAGTTTATGTTCTTTTATTGTGCTTTCTGTTTTGATGTCACGACTTTTGTGTAAATTTTCTTTTCAGATTTTAGTGTCTTCCTTTCATTTGGCTTAGGTGGGAAAATGCTTTAGGGCAATCCCATCCTTAGCAAGTTTGTAATAGTTTGTAGGTGATACCCTTTCTGCAAGGTGCAACTGTGGTGAGGAAAACCAAATTGAGTGGCCACCGAGAGGAAAAAGGAGTGAGTTAGGACCTTCAAGGAGGAGTGCACACACTTGAGGGTGACACATTTTGGAGGCTGGCCGAGAGAGAGACATAGCTTAGCATAGTTTATGTTCTTTTATTGTGCTTTTTGTTTTGATGTCACGACTTTTGTGTAAATTTTCTTTTCAGATTTTAGTGTCTTCCTTTCATTTGGCTTAGGTGGGAAAATGCTTTAGGGCAATCCCATCCTTAGCAAGTTTGTAATAGTTTTTAAACGTGTAGTGTGAGATTCAAGGGGTTCCAAAGGCCACTTGAATTTTCACTTAGGATTTTCATCTAGTTTATGTTTTTCGCCTTTATGTTTTCTGTTTTATGCTTTTAATGTCAAGGTTTTGTGTGCTTTGTGTGTTTGCCATTTATGTTTTAGGTCACCGTGATATCTAGGTGCAATGTGTTTAACACCTAGTTGACCTTCTTTTGGTCTTTAAGTTTGCACTCTCTTCACACACTTTGTTAATTTGTTTTTTTTCACACAATCTGTTTTCATTTGAAATTTTTCTTGAGAATTTTTGTGAAAGAATTCTAGAGATCTCTGGCTAGGAAAGGCTTGGTTCCTAAGCTTGTCCATGTGACTCACCTCCCTTTTCTTGGGAGTATCTCTAGAACTCTTTTCCACTACTTTCTCTTTAGAAATTTATCAACTTTGTGAAAAATTGTTTTGTCAAAAGTGTTTCAAAATGAGTTTTTCTTCTTCTAGTTGTATGCATGTAGATAGGCATAATAATGTGCATTTAGGTAGACATAATAATCATGAGTTACATCATACCATTCATAGTGACATTCCTTTCTTTGGGGAAGATATATGACCAATATGATTTAGATATTGGATATGGGATACTGAGAAGTTGGTGCAACCAATGTTTAGTAAATATAGTCATATAGACATTCTTAGGCATGTTACATCTAGGTTTGTAGGACATGCATTTGATTGGTGGCAAGAGAGGCAATACAGAGTGAAAAAGGGGAGAACATCATGCATCAATACATTTTATGAATTAAAAACATGCATGTGGAAACATTTCATTCCCCCTTCATTTAGGATCACTAAAGCACAACAAGCTAGGATAGAAGACCTCATTGACATTGGGGATGCATTCATCCAAAACATTGCTAAGTTTTTTAGACTAGAAAAAGATTTTAAGCACAATTTAGACATGCTCTTGAGCGAACAAAGAAAGAGAGAAAAATATAAGAGAGAGCAAGCTAAACATCAAAAGCTTCGAGAGTTTGAAAAGAAGCGAGAAAAAGAAGAGTTTGAGATGTTTTGTGCTCAACGAGAACAAGAGGAAAAAGAGATACAAGAGAAGAAAGGAAGAAGAAAAGGCTAAAGAGGAGAGTCTAAGAATAGCAAAAGAAGAGAATGAGAGAAAATACTTAGCGGAAAGAGAGAAAATAAAACAAGAGAGTAATTTTGAAATACAATCACAAGTGATAGAGTTAAAGATCATTTCAAATGCAAAAAGGAAACTCATTGTTAAGGATTTGGTGTTAAAATTTTCACTAGTCCCTTCCATTCAGTTCCAATTTTCAAAGGAAATTCTTACATCTTTAAATTCTATTCTCTTTGTCAGTAAATCTTTTGTTTTGCTTCCTTCTCAAACATTTTGTTCTCAATCTCTTTCCCTTAATTCATCCTCCTCAGCATCTTGTGTAAAAACACACTTTGACTCTAAAATTCTTTTCAAAAATCATCTTAGTCCAAGTGTACAACATTCTTTTTGTGAAGTGGGTCTCATACCAACTTTTTCAAAATTTATAAGCCCATTTTCACATAGTCCCCACTAAATTTTACTGCATGGTCATTATGATTTTAATTCACTTTTATTTGATGACTATTGCAGATTTGTTTTTTATCTTGGTGGAACCATCAATTTGGTTGCTGTGAGCCTTTCACAACCCACTTGATCTGAGGACAGATCCTCTTCAAGAGGGAGGGGATGATGTGACCCCAATAAGGCTTATAGCACTGGGCCAATGCCTAGGCCCAATCTTTTTAATTACTTTTAATATTCTTTAATTTTCTTTAATTTTTTAATTAAATAAAAGTTGTCTAATTAGGTTGGTTTACTAATTGCAGCCAATCTATTCAAATTGAAGCATGTGATGATGTGTGGAATGGAACGTGTTTGTTGGGCCAACTGCGTAGCAGCACTTTTAATTGGGCTGGAGCCCAATTCTCTCATACCTCATCCTTCCAATTTCTTAAACAGTCCGCACCCAACATTCAATTTCATTAAGCGGAGCCAATCTTCACCAGCACGTGGTTCGCTTCACTGTTCATATTTTTGTTGTAGCCCACGTGTTCCAACTAATAGATGCAGACCAGGCCTATGCTTCCACACCATTCTCGTCTTCTGCCACCACGTATTGGGCTTCTAGCCCAATTACTCCAGGCTTCTCCACTTGTTTTTTCCTACAGATCAACCATCACAATACAAACCCTTTCCCCCTTTTCCAAACGGCACAAATAGGGTTTTTGCTCGCCCAACTTTCTTCCAACCTTCACGCATCCAATTTCCTTTCACCCGTGCAGCCCAATAACATTCTGCAATCAGGGTTCTGGATTATGAATCCATTCCTTTCGCCTAAAGTACACCCACGCCGCAACTAGGTTCTACATCACCAGCTGCTAGGGTTCTTGATAGGGCTGTGTCTTTTTAGGGTTCTGTCCCGTTAGATAGGAATGCTTGTCCCGTTTCTCCTTTTTGTTTTTGCCGTTACGAATCTGTTAGTTGGCTTCCTCTTTGTTTTTGCTTCTCGGCTGCCTTTCCACCTATATAAAGGCAGGCCAACCTCATGTATGGTAGCTGAGATGAATGATAAACTTAGGTTGAGAACACTTCCCTTTCGTCTCTGCTCAAACCCTAAACCCTAGATTAGGTTTGACCTCGTCGGGTTTACCAATCCAGTGAGAAGCTTGAGGGATTCGAGCGTTAACTTCCATATTCGATCTTCCGTTGCGTTTTCCAGTCATTTCCATCGAACGAACGATTGCCGGAGGTCGTCTCTATCGAACGGAGTCCATTTCCCGCCGATCAACGACGCCGATGACCTCATTAAAAGCTCAAGTTGCTAGGGGAGTTTCCTTGACAACTTGCATAACTCGATAGAGTAGAGGCGGATGTTTAAAGGGGCAGGGAGGGGCCATGGCCCCCCCTCCAAATTTTGAATTTTTTTAAAAATAATATATATATATATATATATATATATAATATTAAAATTTTATTAAATTTTTTAAATCATAAGTAATATATTTTAGGAATTCATGAAAATTAAATGGTGTATTTAATGTTAATAAATAATAAAGAATAAAAATATTTAGGTTTAATTTCTCATTTGGTTTCTATTTTTGTCAAAAAATTGACATTTAGATTATATTAATCACGTCAACAAACTAAATCATTCATACTAAGAGTTTCAATTTTAATGAAAGAATCATCTACCCGTTTCAAGAAATTTAAGTAAAAGACTAAATTGCATAATTTTTTCAAAAATTTAGGACCAAATTGAGACTAAAAAGATTAGAGAACCAACTTAACATTTTTAAACGAAACATAAATCAATACTTAAACCAAATATTTATTATTATAATTTTTATATTCCTTCTTATTTTCTTTTTAGTTTTTTCACAAATTATAATAATCTCTTATCTCATATATTTTCTTTTTGTATTTTAAGAAAAAAAAGTTAGACACAAAATTATTTTTGCTTTCATTTCTTATTTATCCTCTTCTTTTCTTGTCTCTTGTCTCACTTGATAATGAAAACATTATTTTTTATCTCATTAGCTTTTTGTTTATTCATTTTTCATGAATATAGAAAAAAAATGTATCATGTATTTTTTTATAATTGATTTTTAATTGTGACTTAACTATAATATATTTTTCTTTTAATAATTATGTGTCTCAATTTTTTATTAAATTATGATAAATTATTTTTTAATATTATGTACAAAAAATATATATTGATAAAGAATAAAAGAATAAATTCATTATTAAAAAGTGATTAAAAAAGGAAACTATTGATGAAAATAAGATAGATTATACTTCTTCACATATTTTGAAACATTATAATCAAATTGTTTAGTAGAGAAGCAATTTTTTAAACCTTTATACTAATAACCAAATATAATGATCTCAGAATTATATTACTTTGGCCCCTTCAACATTTTTAGTCAAGATCCGCCACTGCGATAGAGCATGTGGATAACTCAGTAGAGAATGTGTATATCTCGGTAGAGCATGTAGACAACTTGGTAGAGCATGTCGATAGGTCAGTGGACCAAGTGGAGAACTCAAAAGGAGATCAATATATTGATATGAACCTAGGTAATATAAGTCGGATAATAAGATAGTAAAGAACATGGTTAAAAACAAAATTGTCGCTAAGAATATGTAGAACAAGTTAGCCACAATAAAAGCGAATTACACATCTACAAAAAAGAAGAATAAGTGGGCCAAAGAGAAAAGTAAGTCAACTATAAATAAAGTAAAGAATCTTACTATTAATGATAGGAATAAGTATGAGACCGTATGTGGCACAGTCAGGATGAAGAGTAGGAATTTAAGTTCAAGGGGAAGTGTTGTTAGATAAACTTAAATGAAATAAAATCGAATGGGTTGTTTATAGGTTGTTAATTTGTCTAGGAGTTTTGTATATTTTAGAGTGGAAGGGTCATAGGTTTATTGTATTGGTTAACAGGTAATAATTCTATCTTAATGACACAGATTAAGACTTAGAGATAGAAAAATAAAACTAGAGTCTATAAATTATAATATTTTGTTTACATACAAAATACAAGGAAGTGATTCACATACAAGTTTATTTGCTGACGGGTTTAACAAAATGTTACATGAAAAGAATGAAGATTATATTTAGGGAAAAAAGATCAGGGGAATGTATGATACAATACATCGAACTCAGTCATATACTTTAGCAGTCAAATTTTGTGTGCACACGTGAAACTGGCGCGACAACTTCCATCGTAGCTAAAGTATTCAAAGAACACACCATTTAATTCCCATTTCTCATCTTCTCTAGGAAAGGTCCATTCACACAGCTAAAAGGAAATTTATTTTCGTTGTTTTTCTTTGTCGAGACTTAGTTGATTACATCTGAAACCTTAGACATTATTGTATCTGAGTCAGTTGGGAAGGACTCGACTTAATAAGAAGGTAGTAGCAGCAAAGTGTATGAAGAAACTGAGTAAGAGAAAATGAAAGGGAAGATGAGAGAATTTATAGATTCGGCATCCTCATCGGTGGTCTCAAACGCAAACGCGCTTCAGCAGCGTCTACAGTTCATTCTGCAGAGCCGTCAGGAATGGTGGGTGTATGCTATATTCTGGCAAGCCACCAAAGACAGCGACTCCCGTGACACACTGGAATATGGGGACGGCTTCTTCATGGGCACAAAGGGAAGAGAGGGAACGGAAGTCAGAATGCCGGAGGAACAAACGAGGAACCACGTGAACGACATCGAATGGTTCTACAGGGTGTCGCAAACTCGGTCGTATGCCGCCGGGGACGGTGTGGTGGGGTGTGCCTTCGGCTCGGGGGTGGATGTTTGGTTGAGCGGGGTGAAGGAGTTTGAAGTGAAGGAGTGTGACGAGAGAGTGGGGGAAGCACGGAGGCATGGGATCCAGACATTAGTGTGCGTGTCGGTGGCACGAGGGATCCTTGAGCTGGGTTCGCATGAGGTGCTGAAGCTGGATTATGGGGTTCTGCAACTGGCAAAATCGGTGTTAGAGGAGGGGGAGAGTGGGAGTGAGAATCCGGTGAGCAAGCAGTGGGTGGTTCCAGGCAAGGAGGAAGAGAGAGAGAGGAGAAGAGAATTGGAGGGATCGTCGACGGAGTCTTCAGGGCCTTCTGATCATGATGCGGAAGGCAATAACAACAACGTTCCCACGATGGGAAGAAGGGCGGGGAGGGTACGTGAGGCGCTTCCCGTAAATCACGTGGAGGCCGAGAGGCAGCGGCGAGAGAAGCTGAATCAGAGATTCTATGCTCTTCGCTCTGCTGTCCCTAACGTGTCCAAGATGGACAAGGCCTCCCTGCTTTCGGACGCCGTTGATTATATAAATGAACTGAAGGCCAAAATCAGCAACCTCCAGGTGGCGTTCCAGGCCAAGCAGGAAGGTCCGGCAGAGCAGGTCCAACCCCAATCCATTCCCGCACCCTCCTCTGCAACTACTGAGATGAGAGTTGAAGTCCAGATCTTGGGCTCCGAGGCCATGATAAGGGTGCAGAGCCTGAACGTTAACCACCCCTCTGCCCGGCTGATGGATGCTCTCAGGGACGTCAATTTGCAAGTTCTGCATGCCACAATCTCCAACATCAAAGAGATGATGCTTCAAGACGTCGTCGTCAGAGTTCCCCATCACCTCACCACCCAAGAGGCTCTCCAAACTGCTATTAGGCGCAGACTTTGACATCTTCTCTCAACCTATCTGCGCAGAAATTTCTCTGCAGCTGCTTCGCATTTGGAATCCTTTCTCATTTTTTTTTACCTTCTCCATTTCCAGATCATGCTTCTAGTGTTTTATCAATGTTCAAACAGAGTAAATCGATGTGCCCACTCTTGTTCCTTCTCTCCTTACATAATCGAGTATATCTATTTTAGGCTACACACCAAATTCTTCATCCTTTAGTATGTTATTTTGGGCCTAGGGAATTAACATGATCCTTTCCATTTGAAAATGTAATTTAGTTATTAAAAATAAGATAAAAAGAATAAGAGAGTGAAGGGTAGAATAATAAATATAAAGTCAATGTAAAAGTATTGGATGGCAAAATAAGGTGATCCATTTCCATAACCAATAAGATTAGGCGTCACCTGTACTCAGTAACCAAATTAATCGTAATACCATTGCTATTATTAGATGATTATTCTATTTAGTTAACTAGACTATTTCTTTCTTTTTTATTATATACTTAGTTACATTGTTGTTAACATACACATATAAGTAGCCTGATTAACACTTTTGTAAGTGGATCATATGAGCTAGTATTGGATGGCAAAATAAGGTGATCCATTTCCATAACCAATAAGATTAGGCGTCACCTGTACTGAGTAACTAAATTAATCGTAATACCATTGCTATTATTAGATTATTATTATATTTAGTTAACTAGACTTTCTTTTTTTTTATTATATACTTAGTTACATTGTTGTTAACATACACGTATAAGTAGCCTGATTAACACTTTTGTAAGTGGATCATAGGAGCTAGTATAAGTTGATCGTTCTTTAAAATTCATTATTCATAATAACACTTTTATAAAATTTTCACTGGTAAAAAAATTATGATTAAATTCAATATATAAAAAATGGTTAATTATCTAGTTTTATCCTTAACTTGTTATATGTCATTGAATTCCAAGTTTATTTATAACCACAAAAATATCAAAATTTCAACTAAGGAATCAAGTATAAAACCTGTTTAAGAAAAAGATTTTAAACCAATAGTGTAAGTTATAGCTCTAATATTATGTCAAGAAGTAAATTTTTAAGTCTATTTCAATCCTACAAAGCTTATTTATAAGATAAAATTTGCACCCACTTATATATTGTGAATTAGTCTTGTCTTTTGGTCGATGTCAGACTTCCAACAAATATAAAAAGTTAATCTAGGAACAAGAAAGTTAAAAAAAAAATAAAGTGTAGAAAAGTAAATTGAATAATTTAAAAGTAAGGAGAGAAAATAAATTAATGAAGCAATTGAAAGTAAAAGGAATACACAACGATTAAATTGTAGAAACTCTAGAATGTTTAATACTACTAGAGAAAAAAGAGAAAACGGAATTCTAAAAGTCAATTCTAAAAATGAATTGAAGATATCTAAAATAATTATACAAACACCTATATGCATAATATATCTACAAAAGTCATACAACACAATTTAGGATCCATGGAGAACTTCAATTATAGCTGGATCTTGGCTTGCTAGTTTTTTATACATCTACCAAAATTGATTAGTGAGTATGATTTGTTGAACATGTTGATCATTAAGTTGATTATCTCTGGAACATTTTCACCGGTGAATGTTGATTTTTTTGACAAATAATTAACAATTTTTATTATTTTCTATCTCAGAGCAGTTTGCCACTATAACAAAAATGATTTTAAACAACACTAAACAAGACTAAACAAGAGGACAGATGTAAAAATTTGGTTTAAACATAGTAAAGACAACATTTTTTTTAGAAGTGCCTTAAAAACTATCTTAAGCAACATTTATATAAATCTTGATTGTAAAAAGTGTGGGCCAATCTATAAAAATGTGGTCTAAAATACACTAAAAATTAAAGCTTTTAGATTAAAAATATTCCCTTCCTCCTTTTTTTGACTGAAAATGCAAAACTTAGTTCCAAAAACGCTAAAATTTGAATTTATTTCCTTCATTTGATTTTATACTGAAAACGCCAAGAGTTCACAGTGTTGAAAACGTGAAGTTTTGAAAAACACATATATCAAAATCGTTGCCTTTTATGAGGATTATAAGCAACGATTTTAAAATTATTGTCGTACTGAAAATCGCGGCCTATTACCTATAACTACACTCACCTAGACTACGCCTAAAAAATTGTTGTCTAAACTTTAGTCCACTCTTTTTGTGATTTAACTCAATATTTTGTGTTGTTGCTTAAAATGATTTTTTATGTATGCCAAGCAAAAATAATTAAATCAATTACTATTGAAGGTACAAGTAACTCACTTTTTTCACATAAATACTAGAATTTTCGTCAGAGGTTATTTAATGAAGAAAATACAACAAATTTATACAAATTTATCCTAAACTCTTGAGTTACGCTTAATTTTGTCTTAAGACTTAGGATTGTAGTAATCTATCAATTTTCTAAGCAAATACAACAAGTACACCTAGCAATCATGAATACATAATTCACTTTACATGGTTATCGAAAATAACCACTTCTACTTATGAAGAGTAAATAACCACTCTACTTATCACGAAAAATAGCCAATCTTAATTAGTTAATACCTATCAATAATATTCTCTAAAAATTGAGAAATAAGGTATACTCAACTATCACTTCTAGCTATAATCACAAGTTTTTCTTAAGAAAACTCCCTTGTAATAAATAATAAATAATAAAACTTTCTTAGTTACTTTTCAGAGTAGAGAATATAACTATTTTACATATTCTAAAAACCAAAAGCTAAGACATAATTTAGTTTGCAAACAAGAGTTCGAAACTATTACATATATATGGGTTCGTTGATTTAAAGTGCTTTTTATTGTTTATGTAGTAGCTCAAATATTGAGTAATATCTTTATTGACTTTGTTGTCATCATAATTATGATATATTATACAAATACTTATTTGTCTTCTTTTATTGCATTCATCTTTTGAAACATTGTGTATTATATATATATATATATATATATATATATATATATATATATATATATATATATATATATATATATATATATATATATATATATATATATATATATGGCATCCATATGGAAGTTTATGAACAACCTTTTCAACTTGACGTTATTAGACACGAGTAACACGAGTTTCAAAGACAGAATAACACATGACACATATTAGAAGTTGTTTTGGGAGAAAAGAAAGTTAAGAGGAAGTTTGACAGGTGATGGATGACAAGTAATGATTAAGTTCATTTCCCTTGCATGTATCACTAATGAAAATGATGGTGTGGCTCTTTAGAATAAGAAAGAAACTGTTATAATGACATGACAGAAGGCGGCTATAGGCACTCCCTCTCATTAAATATAAAGTGACTCAAATATTGTCAAGAACTGTAGCTCCAATATGCCATGGGTTTAATGCTTTGCACATGAACCAAATAAACGGTTGTTTCGTAAAACGATAGAAATATCCTTTCTTATTTATATTATGACATCCCTTATCTTATTTAAGATATTTATGTTATGCTATAGCCAATGACTCAGTGTACATATTCTTTTAGACATATTTATGTGGAATAATACATAAATGAAATTACATATTATTATTATTGATTTTACACAACAATGAGTCTGACTGATCTAAAGTAAATAAGCCTGACCTTTGAAGTAGATAATGATAGAATAACCTGGTTTTTTTTACCTTTATCTTACCCGTCTACGTGGCATCATATTTTTTATTTTTTTAAAATTGTAAATTGAAGAGGTGTGTGGGGCATTACGTGTGAATTGAATTGGCGTGTGGGAATGACCCGCTTGGCTGAGAAAGCAGAGAAAGAAAGAATGTAGTTGTGGGAAAATGTATGAGAAGATGTTTTTTAATTTTTTATTCATTTCTTCTTCTTCCCCAAATGAAAGGTGCTTTCGGTGCTCTCTCAATCTCAAGTGTGTTTCTCCTCTCTTAATTAGAAATGCAGATATGTTTTGGGTGCTAAAAATATTTTTATAATTTTTTTTTCGTTTCTTGTTCCCAAGATGAAAGGTGCTTTCGCTTGCCTCTCAATCTTAGATGTGTTTGTCGTCTCTCAATTCCAAATGCAAATATGTTTTTGGTGCTAAAATTATTTTCGAAAAGGAAAGTAAATTTAGTTTTCAGATCTACCCCAAAATAGACGTTCCTCGTTCTTCCTTTTATATCAGTTTGGTTCTGTTTCGAAAAAAAAATTGAAGAGGTGATAGGGTTTCTCAAACAAAACATGTTTTGAAAGTGAGAAGGCTTGTTAAGACGATGGACCGTTTGGCTGAAGGATTGGGTGCCTACAAAAAGCGAAGTTTTTTTGTGTTGTCTCATAACACGGTTAGTTGACTGTTTTCATGGTTTTTTGGCATGAAGTTGTTAGTTCTTATTGTGTGACTCGTGATGCATTGAAAGGAAAGTTGTTAATAAACATTTGTTGGGAAAAAGATTTGAACCGAAGTTTGATTGTCTTCCATCTTTCATTAAAGAGAAGTTTGATTTTTTTTGTACATTAAGTGAACGGAAGACTACTTGTTTGTGTGTGTAAGTTGTTGTTTTGATGGTTTTTTTTTTTTTTTTTGTGTATTATTAAAGCTCTTTTGGAATGAGTTTGATTATTTCTTATTGAATTCAGGGTAGTTGACATTGTTGTGTGCAATTTGAATGGTTGATTGATTATGGTGTTTGAATTGCTAAATTGTAGTGATTTATGCCTAATTTATGTTAATTGAATTGCTTAATGTGTTTCAGGTTAGTTGACATGAGTGAAGTTAGTGAAGGTTGTGAAGTTAATGAAGGTTGTGAAGTTGAAGATTGTAGTGATATAAGTCAGGTATTTTAGTTTTTGTTGCTTTGTAAGTTCATTTATATTTTAGTAATATAAGTTTAACTTATGGTTTGTAATATGAATATTTGCAGATTAATTTCAGGCATTCTTGTAGAACACACACTAGTGCAGTAAGGGCTTTTTGCCCCGGTTATTTTTCTCATTTTGCCTCGGGTCTGGAACCAAGGCATATTGGGGTGAGGCCAAAAGGTACCCCTTTTGGCCTCGGTTGTTACCCGAAGCCATAAGGTCCATTTTATGCCTCGGTTCTAAATGAACCGGAGCCATAGGGTAAAAATATTTTTTTTAATTAAATTTTTTGCGACATCGGCAACGACTTTATCGCGTTGATTACGGCCACAAAAGCTCTCTGAA
>Ga0214545_1007754_pt1 | contig 17679 bp, 16 predicted proteins | sample CNSS4metaG_FD_160064 | JGI IMG/M metagenome (GOLD analysis project Ga0214545, IMG submission 160064) | Root nodule microbial communities from cowpea collected in UCLA plant growth center, Los Angeles, California, USA - CNSS4 | ecosystem: Host-associated > Plants > Roots > Nodule | place: USA... | reverse complement strand
TATATATATATATATATATATCTCACAAACCTGTTCACGTATATTTTTTAAACTAATATATACTCATTGCTACACTTCATGCGAAAACCGCTTAAGCTTTTATTCATTTTTATTTCTTTAACGACACATCATCTCATGCTCCTTTGCTTTTCCTTTTATTGAATTCCCAATTCGTATATATCTTTCTGCTACCATACGAAAGAACTCCAAGAATCCCCATCACAAATTCTAGTTAATTACGAGAAAGATCAATCCCATTACACAAATAATACCAACACTTAACTTCGAAAAAAAAAAAACAAATATAAATTGAATAACTCCCCTTACCTCTAGCCGATAACACCTTTTTCTCTTGCTACTACTTTTAAAAGACGTCTTTGAATCTTTTCTTATCACCGTTCCAAAACAGCCTTCTTCAATTCCGGTTAAAATGCTTATGTTGACCAACCTGTGACAAAAAGCACTTGTTCCATTACTCTACCATAAAAAACAAAATAATTACAAATTAAAACTGATAATCTATTCACTCTCCATAATCAGCCACTTAATATTTTTTATTTCTATTTATTTCTTTGTCTTATGTCCATTTACATTAGTTCCCCAATTTTGACCGATTTGAAATTCAAATTATAATTCTCTCTAATTCTCCAAAGATTGGACGTTGAATTTTGGCTCACGTTAATTTGTTCATCATCATCCAAAGTTTCATTTAATTGTCGAAATTATACTATTGAACTAAAAAGGATTGAACCCATGACCTTTAGCTCTAGAACAAAGCATATTGACCAACTAACCACTTCTCCATTTGATAATAACTCTAATATAATAATACAAATATAATTCTACACTTTCACCTTATTCTCCAAAAAAAATAAAATTTGATAAGCATACTAGTAGGGAATCTAACTCATGATCTTCCTTGCTACTAAGTACTCACTAACTAAACTATCACATTCTCTAAAAAAACAAAAATAATGATAATAAAACATATTACATCATCCCATTTAATTTTATTTAAGTAAATAAATATATAAAAAACAACATTTTTTCTGGGTCTTACATTAACCACTTGCAAACACTGACTTGTCTGATCATCTTCTTCTTCAAAGTACGTCTTCAAATAGGTTCTTGAAGAATGTAGCATTTGTTATCCCTTTTTTCGATCGTTGATTAAATTTGAACTAATTTTGAACATCTACTTTTTTACTATTTGTTGAGTTTGATCATTTAGAAGCATTAAATGTGCTTCATGCAATATTATTTTCTTTTCTCTTTTTCACACAACATTTGTGATAGCTAGTTGTACTTATCTCCCTAGGTTGCATAATTTTTTACTCCAAATATGCTTGTTCTAGGATAGTTGATGGACAAAAGCTACTTTAGCTTGATTCCTAGTGATAAATGGTGAAGGCATTCCCTACAACACATAATTAAGCTTCATTGGAAATTCTTTACTTTTACATTAGCTTAAAGTCTATTTGCAATTATTGCTTAATGATCATTAACACTCATTAGACAAAGTGGAACATCTTGCCTAGTGCTTTATTGTTTGTTGGATGAAGCACTTTCATGATTTTCTCTTTCCATATAATGTTTATCAAACACAACTTCTTCATGTTTTATATTTTGTTGGATTCAATACTTAATCAAAATCACGGGGCTTTTCCATTGTCTTTATATGTAAAACACAAGTAGATCAAATTTTGAATGCACCTAAGGATAATATGTCAAACTCATGGATCATTCCAAGAGGAACACAATAAACAACTCACGAGGGACCTTGTCGCATAAGTTTTACCAAACAAAAACTATCTTTCCTTAAAACCATTGTAGTACAAGGATGAACTAAGGTCAATCCAACGAACACACAAACTTATTGACTCTTCTTGATTGTGTTAAAAGAAGGATTTAGGGGATTTTTAATCCATGGAGAAGAAAATGACTGAGAACTCCTTCAGATGAATAAAACTTCACTCCACCTTGTAACATCCCGGTCGGATATTACTAATTTATAATGAAATAAAAAAATGAAATTAATATTCGCATTTATTATCTGACTTTCCCAAAACGCGAGAAAATTAAAATCGTTTATTCCATAGTCGATTACAAGTTTCCGAGTCTGATAAAGTAAATGTTTACAAAATCTTTAAAATTCATAAAGAAATAAAACTCCATAAAACGTTTTCCCACGCCAGCCCCACTTTGGCTTTGTGCCTCACCAACACCACCTGTAACATCATCTGCTCCTGTGTAATGAATTACACGATCATCGCCAAACACAAGCAAATAGGGTCAGCTAACTGTATAAGGATATATAAAACACAATGCAGATATATACATACACTCATCCAAGGAACTCCATCCTTTGGTTTCATACCACATGGCTACCACCATGTTAGCCAAAACTCGCAAACTTCCACCGGTAACACTCGCCAATCCGAGCCACAACTTAAGGAATGCTTGTGTTCATCCTCCATCTCGAGCAACAACTCAATGGATGCCATTCCGAGCCACAACTCAAGGAACGTAACACGTTTACCCTTTATCCCGAGCCACAACTCTAGAAATGCTCAAATAAGTCAATCCTTAAGGTATCATCCAAAGCCTTGTAGACCATGCATATATCCAAAGCACACAAATCACTGCCCTACGTTATGGCCTGGTTGTCTGACTCTACTATAGAGCCATTAGGCGAAAAATAGTTGCATATTGCTTGGCGAAAGTCACAAGTCGGCAAGCGCCACGTGCTGTAGTGCCCACTGCCTTTAACTTGTCGCTTGGAAAAATTGTCCCCGTCACCAGGCGCTAAGCGCTCTAGACCTCATTGTTTTTGTAGCTATCACCTAGCGGTCCAAGCCTCGCTCCTAGGCGCTACACCAATACAATGAGTTGTACTAGTTTTTCACAATCCTGCACAGTTTCTAACACACCTTTTTTAACCCAACACTCATCCAGAATCCATAGACCTAACTAAACATTGTCAACACTATTTCAAATCATCATATCCCATCTCATGTGCATTAATTAACTTTATATATCTCATATGTAAAAGCTTAAGCATTCATACTTCCATTTCAATTGACCATTGTTGTACTCTTGCTCTAATTCTTAATACAACCATGATTCAACATTACCAAATTATCCCTTTAGTCCCCTGCCACATTATACTACACTTTAGCCCATTAATTACACTCTTGGCTACTCAAACACTCAACAACTATCTCAATGACTAAGTCCTTTTTCCACAACCAACTTCAATTATAATCCTAGTTTAGGAACTAAATTGTATTGTATTTACTACTAAAATCCTCCAATCACAACTCAACCCATAATTTAAGTCATGCTAATATTCAATCCTTTATACCGCTAGGCCCTTATCCAAAAGGTCACAATTCTCTTACATAAAGATATTTTTGCCCAAACAGAAACCCAACCCTGGGTTTGCACCTTACAGGCACGCAGTGCAAAATCCACTATGCTGGCGCCTGGCGAAAATTCAAGGGCCGCCAGGTGGTGCATATAATTCTGGGTAGATCCTAGAATTCCTTTGTACCTACGAGGGCCTAAAAATCCAAAACACAATACATTGATCATTTTCACGCCTCAATAATCAATCATACGACCAATGGTACTTAATATGAAATCAAATGCAAACGTACAAATTATCAGTGTAGTTTAAGCATCAATCATTCCTAACACTCAAAATCTCCAATTTTCTAAACCCTAAAATATAGTCTTCCCAATTTCACGCAATTAACATCGCAATGAGAAAATTGTCAATATTCCACATTCCATTATCATGTAAAGTTCCAATTTTCCCAATCAAAGTATCCTAAAATGAGCAAAAACCTCAAATCGAACCAATTTTACTCGCGTCACTGAGTGGGTGTTCATCGCTGCCAAGCAGATCATACAAAAAATCCAAAAATTGGGTTACATAGCTTACGTCGCCTGGCGGGCAGTTCATGCCGCCAGGCGGTTCCAAACAAGAACCCAAAATTTCAGTACAGTTCACATGAGTTGCCTGGCGGACCTTCAAGGCCACCAGGCAATTTCTTGGAAATTCCTAGAATCACGAAATTCAACAAAAATAGGCAGGGTTTTTAGACATGAAATTTTACATACATCATGCAATCTATCAATACGGAGAAAAAATGCACAGAGTTCTACTCCTTTAACCTGAGAATCCTTGCTCCAAGTGAGTAGGTTAGAGTTCTGATGAAGGCGTGACCCACCATACCACCTCCTTAGAAGCTCCCTCAAGAAGGATCACTAGAAGCATGTCTAGAGGGGAGTCTTCTATTCCATCACCTTTATCTTTGTTTTGCATTACTTTAGTTTGAATTCCCTAAGTTGGTTTCTAGTTGACTTATTTTGGTTGACTTGTTGACTTTGAACCAAAGTTGACCTTTGACCAAGATTAGATTAACTAAAACCAACATGTTAATCCTTGTTTGTCTTGCTTTGTAGGTAATTAAGAGAGAGTAGAGCATCTCTAGGTGGTACATGGTGATTGGAGCACATGGATGAAGTGGAAGAGATAGGAAAGTAAAAAGCATAAAGTAAAAGCAAAAGTAGACATGTACCTTGTTTCCTTTTGCCTTTTTGGTTTATTCCTTAGAAGGCTACTTGGTCTCCTTCCTCTTTTCGCCTTTGGCCTAGAATCCTCATGGGAATGCATCCATCAATCATCTCCCTTCACTTGGCCGAGAATCACTCTCACATTAGGTTTAGGGTTTGCTAGTTAATCCTTTTCATGTTTTTGTATTTGCTAAAGGACCCCTATGAACTCCTATTTAAAGGGTGCTCCTTGTCTTGTAAAAGAGTTGATCATTTTGTTATAAACTTTGTGTATTGAATCACCATTTCTGTGAGCTCTCCTTCCTAGAAGTGAACTCACCTTTACCTTATCTTGCTTGCAAGTGGTGGCACCATCACTTATCTCTAGGGTTTGGTTGGCTTAGATCCCCCCTATGAGTAGCGTGCTTCTTCCATTGTTCATCTTCTATGGTTTCCATTTTTATTGTTTCTTCTTTCATTTTGCTCTTTAAGAGTTGTTATTGTTGTGTGTGTTTTTAAGCTTGAATCCAACTCTCTTCTTTCTTTCATGAGCTTGAGAAATTCACATCTAGATAGCATGCTATCTTAATGTCCAGTGGGAATTTTCAAAAAGCTTTCTTAAACAACTTCACCATATTCATAACTCTAAAAGAAAACAAGATAATCCTTCATCAAGTTCCTCCTTGATCAACAATGGCTTCCTTTGCTCTCCCACAGTTCAGCTCCCTTTTTCACTCACTAAAACACAATGCTGCTCTGGAATTTCTCTCCCTATAGTACTCAGTAATGGCCAGTCTCAAACTCTCTCTCTCTCTCTCCCTTAATTGGCCTCTTAATCATGCCTTAATTAAGGTTAATGGCCATAAAACGAAAATTGACATTAATTGAGCATAATGATCATTCAATAGTTGTTTTAGGATAATTTTCCCAACCTTCTTAGCCATTACTAAGCATAATGATCATTCAATGGTTGTTTTAGGATAATTTTCCCAGCCTTCCTAGCTGCTCTCTAACGACTAGGGTTTGTTTGCTCCTTCACATTCATGCTAAAAAGAATTTTGGCAAAAAGGAACCTATTTTGTGTAAGCCATGATTCAAACACCCAACAATCCAATTTCAAAGCAAGTGCACAACCAATTCATGTTTCGTGATAATTCCTATAATTCTAGGATTGTATTATCACTCATCATGAGATATTATCAAAATAATAAAAAATTAAATAACACATAATTGGCATACACAAGTCTTGATCCCAAGTACTCTCAACCATGTGAGTTAGTACTATTACACGTCATAAAAACCAGCATTAAATGTCATAAAGGCTTACACACCCACTCCATCCTCTCCCATTGCCTTGAATCATGGAAGGCTTGAAGCATGGTTCAAAGGGCATGAAGATAGGATCCAAACTTTCTTGATTGAGATCACTAGGAAGCAAATGATTCTTCCTAAGGTGTTGCGCATGTCATGGTGTCATGGCTAAGGGTAGAGAATTTTGGGACTTTAGAACAACATCTCAAGTATCAAAAGTTGAAGACTTTCCTTGAACTTTCGGGCAAGATCTATCCAAACTTGGTGAAGGTCTTCTATGCCTACCTTAAGTTCAACAATTACATTCTAAAATCAAGTGCCAAGGGTGTTGATATGGAGATCACGAGACAAACATGGAAGGATGTGGTTGGCCTAAGGCAAAAAGGTGTACAAGTTCTCAAAGGAGAAACTACTATAGTGGATGAATTCAACAAAGTCCAATACTTGAACCAATGTGTGCGTAATCAAGGTGAGCAAACTCGAAATTTCCACGTGGGAAAGCTTTGTGTGGATGAAAGGTTGCTAGCCATTGTAGTGACCAAAATTATCATGCTTAGGGGGAGCAATCATGCAACCTTGAATGAAGGTGACTTGGTGGTGATGTATTACATCCAAAATAGTGTGGTAGTTGATTGGACATACACCATTTGTGACCATATGATGAAGGCAAAACGGCTCATTGATTTCAAGCTTTCATATGTGATTCTCATCTCCAATTTCATTGAGCATTTTGGTGTTAATGTGGAAGGAGAGCTTGAGGATTCCACTGGCTTGTTGAACCATGTTTCCACACTCAATATGCACATAATGAGATTCAGCAAGGTAGGCAACACATGGTTGGTTGAAGGAGAGCAAACTGCAAACATTTAAGGTGGAGAAAATGACCATGAAGCCGACACAAGTGAAGCAAATCAAGGAGAAGATGATCCACAACCTCTGGCCATTGATATTTATCAACCTCTTGAGAACACTAGACCTGCACATTCCTAGTTTGAAAGGATGGTTCTCAATCAACTTCAAGATTTGAACATGGCACAAAATGCACACCATGCATATTGCACAACAAGGTTTCAAGACCTGGATGACCAACTCCACAATGTTCATGACCTCCTCTCTAATGTCTACAACAGAGACAACCCCAAGGATGAGTGAAGAAGATGGCTCATAGGTCAGCATTGCATGTTGTTGCTGCATTTGTGTGTTTGTTTCTCTGTTCTAGTATTTTAATCAGTTGTTTTTCGCTTTCAATTGACTGATTGTATTAGTCTTAGCTTCATGTTGTGTTTTCCATTTTTGTTTTGATTTTGTAGTTTTTGTATTCATTATTAGTTGCCTTGATAGTCTCCTATATTTTACTCTTTCCAAAATGATATGTGCATTACCTTTAACTTGATGAATCCAAAGGGGGAGAAAAATGAGTAAAGTTAAGTTAAAAATAAGTAAAATTGGGTTATAGTTGGAAAACCTGAAATTAAATCTGCTAAAACCATATAATATACCTAACTAGATCTGAAATCTAAATTTAAATCACATTATTAATGATAGGGGGAGCATATGCATATGTGATATGTATGTATGCTTGTGTGCTTTTGCTTGGATGTGTATTTGTATATTGGCATCTTGTGTGCAAAAGGTTTTTCAGGTTTCTCTATTGATCTTAGTTCATCAATTCAACTCGAGGATGTTGGCTTCATCAAAATACAGGGAGATTGTTGGCACAAACAAGCTTGAAACAAATATTTGATAAAGTTAAGTGCATGGAGATCTCATGTGTTTGAGGAAGATCCACTTGAAGATTATGTTTCAATTGTATTAATTCTGTAATTGATGTGTTAGATGTAATTATTACATGTTATATCATGTTGGTAGGCTATATGACATAAGTTAGATGTCTTGTTAGTCTTAGTGTGTCCTTTTCAATCTATTAGAATGGGTTTTAACAAGTTAAAAGGCTTTTTGTATATAATTTCTGGTATGAATGTATTCAATTAGTTGAATTTTTTTTATTCGACTGATTTCACTTAAGTAAAGAGAAATCAACAAATTCTATGAAAATTCCCCTGATTGATTTTACTTAAACCAGACTATATAAGCTGTGTTTTCGAGACTAGAGATACAATTCTAGGTTTTGAGCACGAAAACTTGTCATTCATCACTAGAAAACTCTATCTCTGCATTACACAACTGCAACGTGTTGATTGAAGATTGGTCTGGGATTAGCTTAAAGAACTCGTGTACAATTGGCTAGGGAGAGCCACCATCCGGTTTTGTAGTTCTTGTGCCTCTAGTTGTTTACCTGATGTGATTTCAAGTCTGTGAGTGTGATTCTAGCAACGTATTTGGCTAGATTATTGTGTGAGTTTCTTTGTTTAAAAGTGTAATCTTGGTGTGTGATTTGTAAAACTTTTGAATATAGTGGAAACCAGGCTCATGTTGTCCTAGTAAACTAGATGTAGCTTTGTGATTGAGTGAACCAGTATAAAAATAATTGTGACATTCTCTTCTCTTCATCTCATTCACTTTAAATCACTTTAAAAAAATCAAGAAAACTAAGTAATTCAATCTTTGTTGAGCTTTAATGCATTTATGTGTAATCTGATGTTACCCACCTGTTAGAAATATTGATCGAAACAAGTCTTGTGTGTAAAAGTTTGTTGTTTGAGTTAAATCTGTGAATTCTACGTTCTGCATAAATTTCCAGGATTTTAGCTAATAGATTTAAAATTTTATTCAACTATTTCATAAGCTCAAGAACATATTAGTCTGTTGTTTTATTTTTTGACTGATTGAAAGTGTACTATTCTGCAGCTTTTGCATTCGAATTTTGTAGTCTATTTGATTTAATCAAAAGGGGTTTTAAGCTTTTGAAAAAAAATTAATCAACCAATTCAACCCCCTCTTATTGGCTCAAATGATCATTTCAAACTAACATTCTAATCCTATTGTTTACTAACATGGCATTGCCAATTCATTCTTTGTCTCTTCTGATTATTTACAAGCTAAGCCCAATTTCTTCAAAAAGGAAATTGTTAATTTACCTAAGATTCATGAAGAGATGAAGACACTTTGGGCTAAGTTAAGCCTTGTTCTTGCAAACTGCCATGATCTTCAAATTCAAGTGGTAAATAGACCAAAGCTCTAAAAATTATGATCTTACGTATGAATTAAATTTCTTTGACATTGTAATCCAACGCCACAAATCTAAATTCAATTAGACATTTATGGAAAACGTTATCAACAACATAGAAAACAAAGGTCAAAACATTCTTATTTCATGTTTTGAACTATAAAAAACATGCCTTAATTCACAATTGCAACCATCCCTGAACTTCCTATGATATATAAAATTGGTCTAAGAATGAGGAAGAAAGGGAATGAGAACCCTAAGGTGATGCAACAAGCCATGAAAATTGAGTCATAAAATACCCCCACACTCCAAGGAAAAAACAAGGACCAAATTATGGAAATAAGAGGATCAAGAAAGAAGATCATGCTAGATGAGACAAAGTCAAGAAAACCCTTCACACTATTGGCACTTATTTAAAAGTATGAGCAAAAATGTAAGAATAATTTGCATCCACCATAGTTAGAGTCATTTAGACCATTCAAGAACATGTTTGATGCATTTGAGGAAATGAAGATCTCACTCAAAATCGGAATTAGGATCAAAACTAATAATCTCTTCAGGTTTTCATGCGTTTTCTAATTATATTTACATCATGCCAAAAAACACTGCCATAAGCTTGAAAAATCTTTTATGCTCATTACTTGAAGCAAAATGAACTCAAGATCAAAAGGGCTTTCATGTGCCTTGTAATGTGGCCAAGGTTAAGGGAGGATAAAGAAAATGACCAAAGCTAAAAATCAACGAGAAATGAGGAACAATGAGGAAAAGATTGGAGTTATAAGTGTAAGTTCTTGATTTAATCAAAACTAACAATCATATAAGCATTCACTAATACCTTTCCTTCTTTTCCTTCTATTTTCTTCCTATTTCATACCATATAGGTCGTTCAATTTTTCGTATTTTAGATTTTCTCTTTTTGTTTTCTTTCACACTAGTTTTTGAATCACTTACATTGTAGTTACCATGAAATCGACACCTCTGCCCCACACCTAAACTTCTCAATGAATCTCCAAAATAGTTCCACAGTTCATAAAACTCAAAGGTTGGGTTAAACATGGTTTTAAAATTTCAAAGATATTTAATGGGCTAAGAAATCATCAAGAAATTAGGTCAACAAAGGCTTAAAGAAGGGTGTAAAGGGAAATTATGCAAGGTAAGGGCTTGTCTCTCATTCAAGTTTGAAGGTGAGTGAAGTGGTGGTGTTATGGATTGTGAATAATGAAGCATTGTGTGTGTCAACAGTGGAAGATGTTTGGGTTTATGTGTGAGTGAACTAGTGTGGGGTTTGGGAAGAGTGGGTGGTGTGTGAGTGAAAGCACACCTGTGCTATGTTTGTTTATGAGTGTTTGTTGTTTGTTTGCATAACCGGTGCAGTGAGATAGTGACACCAATTATGTAACCGGTGTTGTGTGTGTGGTGTTTATTTTAATTGTTTTCTCTTCTTCCAAGGTTTGCCGAAGTTGATAAGGTCCTCTTTAGTTGCTAAAGGTGGTGCCCCTTATTGAAGCTTCCCATCTTTGTTGTTGATGGACGTCGTTGGAGTTCAACGCTTCAAATTTACCTAAGATTTGTGAGCCAAGTTGCTCAATTTGTGGTCTGCGCTGGTAAGATAGAGTGCTTGTATGTGATGGTTTGTTCAATGAATTGTTCAATGCTTTTTCATTGAAGACAAGTGTAGTTAGGGTGATTTATTGTACCTGGATCCCGTTGTTGGAGGGTCCTTCACATGCTTTACTGTGTTTTTATTGTTCATGTGGATTTATAAGTATGGTGTGAGTTTTATATTGAAATATTGTGTGGTGTATGTGTTGGCACAAATAGCTTGGATGATTTGGTGCTTGAAGATTTGATGAAGGTAATTGAAGTCAATGCCTTGGAACATGTTGGAACCATGCTTACATTGATGAAGATGTGGAGATTTGATATTTCACGTGTTGATAAAGACTTGTATGTGTGCTCTCGATCTGGATTAATCATGGAAAAACAAGTTTGAAGATTATAATTCATATTGTAGACCTTTTGGCATTTATTAGATGTATAGTGTCTTAGTTGTGTCTTTTAATTTGTTGAAATGTTTTTCAACAGGTTAAATGATGTCTTTTGATGTGTTGAATGGATTTTTAATAGATTAAAAGGTAAGTTGCAGTAGTCTTAACTAGGACTTATTCAAACAGGTGATTTATTTTGTAATTGATTGATTTCACTTAAGTTAAGTGAAATCAACCTGTTGAATTTCGTAACAGTTTGGCTATAAAAGTTTTATTTTTCAAATTAAAGATGTGAAGACCTTTTTTGAGCGCAAAATCTTTCTAGAAACTATGGAATTTTTTCTCTTTCGGGATCATATAGAGTGCAGTTGCTGAAGATTGATCTAGGATCATTCTTGGAGCATTTTGCTTGGTGTTTAAAGCTTGGAGAAGGTGGTTGTGGTATGCAAGGTTATGCTACCACTGAGGTTTGGTCTTTCTCAAGCTTTTAGGTTGTGCCTGGTAGTTTTCTACGTCTGGAAGATGCGTCTTGTTGTGTTGGTTTGGTTCTTGTGTGATTCAAGAGCCATAGTGTGGTGTTCTTGCATATTTTAAAAGTGTAAGGGTATGAACTTTGTAAATCTTTTGAAATAGTTCAAAGTTAGGCTCGAGTTTGAGTGAACCAATATAAAAATCTTGTGCATTCCTCTTTTCTCTAACTCTTTTCTCTTACATTACACTTTAAATTTTAAAGAATTTTGATCTAGACCATCTTTTTTACATTCTTGTGTGATCTGGTGTTATCTACAACATTGCTCATGTTTGTATAATGCATTTGAACTTATCTTGATTGATCTTTCATATTGATCTTGCTTTAAATCACAAATTCACATTTATGCACTTTTTTTCCAGTTTTTCAGTCGACCATTTTTGTGTTTTAATTGGTTGTTTCTATCAATATTGGTTATATCTGTATTTGTTTAATGAAATTAATCAGCTAACTTTGTTTTTGATTCAATTAAAAACAGTTTTAGGCTTTTAAAAGTCACCTTATTTTTTAACTACCCAATTCACCCCCCCTTTCTTGGCATTTCAACCATTTCAAAACTTACAATTGATATCTAGAGCTAGGTACTTGAAATTTACTCAAGTGAGATCTTAAATCTATTTTTGAACTACTTGAAATGGCTGAAAACAAGCTCTCATTTTCTGAAGGTGCCTCTATTCATAGACCCCCTATGTTTAGTGGTATCAATTATCAATTTTGGAAAATTAGGATGAAAATATTTATTGAATAGATCAAGGCATATGGGATGCAATCATAAATGGACCCTACACTCCTAAGCATATTGTTGAAAATGTGCAGGTTGACAAGCCTTGGACTCAATGGACAAAGGAAGAGAGGAGAAGAGTTCAATATGATTGCAATGATAAGAATATCCTCACTTCATCTTTAAACATGGATGAGTTTTTTTGTGTTTCCCAATGCAAGAGTGCCAAGGAAATGTGGTAGGTGCTTGAAGTGACTTATGAAGGAACTAATGACGTGAAGAGATCAAGGAAGCATGCCTTGATTCAAGAGTATGAGCTATTCAAGATGCAACAAGGAGAGTCTATAGTAGAAGTACAAAAGAGACTTTACTCACATAGTCAACCATCTCATAGGCTTGGGTAAGGAAATTGACAAAGAGGAGTTAAACATCAAGGTGTTGAAGTGTCTTGATAGATCTTGGCAGCCAAAGGTCACCGCTATTTCAGAATCAAGAGACCTATTTACATTGACTATGACTGCATTGTTTGGCAAGCTAAGGGAGCATGAAATTGAGATGCAAAGGCTAAATGAGCTAGAGTCAAATGAGAAAAAGGTAAGGAACATAGCCTTGAAGACTAGCACCAAGAAGAATGATGAGCTTGAGGATGTGGTGGTTGAATCAAGTGATAGTGAGAACTTGAATCTTCTTATCAAGAGGTTTGGGAAGTATCTCAAAAAGAAAGGTAGCAAAGATAATCTCAAGAGGTACACTTCCAAATGAAACGAGTCAAATTCTTCTAATTTCACTTGTTATAATTGTGGAAAGCAAGGACATATCAAGATTGAATGTCCAAATGTTAACAAAGAAAAGGAGAAGAGTTTTGACAGGAAAAAGGAGAAGAAACCAAAGGAGAGACGTGCACACATAGCATGAGAGGACAATGATGATTGAACAAGTAGCTCTTCACAAGATGAGAGTGAGGAAGCCAATTTGTGCCTCATGGCTGGTTATGAATCATCCTCATCAAGTCAAGTAAGCTCTCTAGACAAAAATGATTACAATCAATTGTTGCATGATTTTGAAGAGTTGCATAATGAAGCAAACAAGATTTCTGTGTTAAATAATTGATTGAAGGGCTTAAACAACTAGTTGGAAAACAGAGTCAGTCAATTGGAAAAAGAAACAACTGATTTAAAAACTAATTTTGATTATTCTGGAAATCAGACGGTTGAAAAACCCTATGAAAAGTGCACAGTTTTAAAATATCAAGGGAAATTCCTTTTGAAAACCTGTGCTAAGTTCACTAGAGGGAAAACATACTTAGAAGTTATTCAAGACTCTCAAAATTGTATGTTTGGGAAAGTTGGACTTGGTTGCAATCCTACTGTCAAAAACAAAGTCAAGAAGTTCTCTAGATTCTTTTCAAAAAGTAAGCCAAATGATATGTCATTCATTTTTTGCTAAGTTGGAGTTGAAGGAGGAAGGATGTGTGACCTATGGAGATAACAACAAAGGGAGAATACTTGGAAATGAAGTCATAAGCAATGGATCCTGTTTCAACATCAAGAATATGCTACTGGTAGGAGGGTTAAAGCACAATTTGATAAGTATATAAGCCAACTATGTGACAAAGGTTTTAAAGTCATGTTTGAACCTAATAATTGTCTTATATATGATACATGTGGTAGTATTGTTTTGATAGGAAAAAGAGTCAACAATATATACTTACTTGATCTGCATTAGGCATCATTTAGCTTTCATTGTTTGCTTACAAAAGAGGATGATACTTGTTTATGGCATAGGAGGCTTTGTCACATACACAAGCAACATTTTAATTGGCTAAATAGAAAATGGTTGGTTGAAGGATTGCCAAAACTCAAATTTGAGAAAGATAGAGTATGTGAAGCTTGTAAAAAAGGAAAACAAACCAAGGTCTCTTTTAAACCCTAAAATGTTGTTTCAACTGAAAGACCTTTGGAGTTGTTTCACATGGATCTATTTGGTCCATCTCGAACTATGAGTCTTGGAGGAAATCTTTATGCATTAGTAACTGTAGATGATTTTTTTAAGTATACATGGACTTTGTTTTTAGTTGCCAAAAATGACACTTTTCATGTTTTCAAAAGACTTGCCAAGATGTTAGAAAATGAAAAGAGTTCTAAAATAATGTCTATTCGAAGTGACCATGGTGGAGAATTTCAAAATGAAAGATTTGAGCACTTTTGTGAAAAACATGGCATTAAACATAATTTTTCTGCTTCAAGAACTCCACAACAAAATGGAGTTGTTGAAAGAAAAAACAGGTCACTTAAAGAACTACCTAGAACTATGCTAAATGAAAACTCCACACCTAAGTACTTTTGAGCTGATGCGGTCAACACTGCTTGTTATGTGTTTAATCGTGTGTTGATTAGGCCAATTTTGAATAAAACACCCTATGAACTTTCTAAAGGGAGGAGGCCTATTTTAAGCCACCTAAAAGTATTTGGATGTAAGTGTTTTATCTTAAATAATGACAAAGAAAATCTTGGCAAATTTGATGCAAAAGTAGATGAAGGTATTTTGCCATGCATATAGGGTTTATAACAAGAGACTAATGACTGTTGAAGAGTCCATGCATGTTGTATTTGATGAAACTAACCCAAAGCTGCAAGATCAAGTGTCAAAGAATGCAGATGAAAATCATTTATTGTAGGAAAATAATTCTGCTACAGAAAAGCACTCAACTGCGAAAAATTAATCAACTGAAAAGGAAAAACAACCGATTGAAAAAGCTGCAGACAACAACTTACCTAAGGATTGGATCGAGCCTAGAGGACTATCAAAACACAACATTATTGGTGATATTAAACAGTGAGTATCCACTAGACGTAGACTTGTATTTTGTGAACATGTTGCTTTTGTATCTCAAATTGAACCTAAAAATGTGAATGATGCTTTAAATGATAGTAATTGGATTGTTGCTATGCAAGATGAACTCAATCAATTCATAAGAAATGATGTGTGGTTTCTAGTTCCTAGAAGTGATGATATGAATATAATTGGAACTAAATGGGTTTTTAGAAACAAAATGGATGAAGATGGTAATATAGTAAGAAACAAAGCTAGACTAGTTGCTAAAGGGTATAATCAAGAAGAAGGCATTGATTTTGATGAAACATATGCACTTGTAGCTAGACTACAAGCTATGAGATTACTCTTAGCATATCCTTGCATGTGTAACTTTAAATTGCATCAAATGGATGTGAAAAGTGCATTCTTGAATGATTTCTTAAATGAAGAAGTGTGTGTACCACAACCTCCTGGTTTTGAGGATCATCTCTATTCTAACCATGTTTTCAAATTGAAAATGGTCTTGCAAGGTTTGAAACAAGTACCACGATAGTGGTATGAAAGACTAAGCAGCTTTCTTTTGTCAAAAGGTTATGCTAGAGGTATAGTTGATAAAACACTCTTCATTAGAAAACATGAAAGTGATGCTATACTTGTTCAAGTGGATGTAGATGTGATGAAGGATTATCTTGTTTTCTTTTAGAGTTATGAATATGGTGAAGTTGTTTAAGAAAGCTTTTTGAAAATTCCCACTGGATATTAAGATAGCAAGCTATCTAGATGTGAAATTTCATTTCTCAAGCTCGTGAAAGGAAGAAGAGAGTTGGATTCAAGCTTAAAACACACACGGATTTAACAAAACTTAAAGAGCAAAATGAAAGAAGAAATAATAAAAATGGAAAGCATTAAAGATGAGCAATGGATGAAGCACGCAACTCATAGGGGGGGATCTAAGCCAACCAAACCCTAGAGATGAGTGATGGTGTCATCACTTGCAAGCAAGATAAGGCAAAGGTGAGTTCACTTCTAGGAAGGAGAGCTCACGACAATGGTGGTTGAAACACAAAGTTTATAACAACAAATGATCAACCTTTTTACAAGACAAGGAGCACCCTTTAAATAGAAGTTCATAGGGGTCCTTTAGCAAATACATAAACATTAAAAGGATTAACTAGCACACCCTAATAACCTAAGCTAGGACAATTCTCGGCCAAAGTGAAGGAATGTGGTTGGTGGATGCATTTCCATGAGGATTCTAGGCCAAAAGAGGAAGGAGACCAAGTAGCCTTCTAAGGAATAAACCAAAAAGGCAAAAGGAGACAAAGTACATATCTACTTTTGCTTTTACTTTATGCTTTTTGCTTTCCTCTCTCTTCCACATCATCTATATGCTCCAAATACCATGTGCCACCTAGCATGCTCTACTTTCTCTTAATTACCTATAAAACAAGTCAAACAAAGATTAACATGTTGGTTTAAGTTAAGTTAATCTTTGTCAAAGGTCAACTTTGGGTCAAATTCAACAAGTCAACCAAAATAAGTGAACTAAAAACCAACTTAGGGAATTCAAACTAAAGTGATGAAAAACAAAGATAAAGATGATGGAATAGAAGACTCCCCTCTAGACATGCTTCTAGTGATCCTTCTTGAGGGAGCTTCTATGGAGGTGTCATGGTTAGTCAAGCCTTCATCATCCTCCCCTTCTTGGAGAGAATTCGACCACGAATTCTTAAACCCTACATCAAAAGGAGAAAGATCACAAATATTGAATGAGTTACTTATATTGTAGCTTAGGGGTAAGTCTAACTCATAAGCATTGTTGTTGATCCTCCTAATGACTTGAAAGGGGTCATCCCCTCTAGGGAGAAATTTAGACTTTTTTTGAGTAGGGAATCTCTCCTTTCTCAAGTGAAGCCATACCCAATCCCCCTCTTGGAAGATGACTTCCTTTCTTCCCTATTACCATCCTCTTGTTATTTCTTAACTCTTCTCTCAATGGTTTCCTTGACTTGTGAATGCAAATCGTGGATGTACTTGGCTTTGGCCTTACCATCTTGGCAAGTCCATGCCTCATGAGTGGGTAGGGGAAAGAGGTCTAAAGGAGTTAGGGTATTGAACTCATACACAACCTCAAAAGGGGAATGAGAAGTAGTGGAATGCACAACCCTATTGTAGGCAAACTCTATGTGGGGAAGAAGTTTCCCCCACTCTCTAATATTTTGCACTATCATACACCTTAACAGTTGCCCTAGGGTTCTATTAACCACCTCGGTTTGGCCATCACTTTGCGGGTGGCAAGTGGTGGAGAAAAGAAGCTTGGTGCCAAGTTTACCCCACAAAGTTCTCCAAAAATGGCTTAGGAACTTGGAGTCCCTATCACTCACAATGGACCTAAGTAGGCCATGTAGTGATGAAGGATTATCTTGTTCCCTTTTAGAGTTATGAATATGGTGAAGTTGTTTAAGAAAGCTTTTTGAAAATTCCCACTGGACATTAAGATAGCATGCTATCTAGATGTGAAGGTTCATTTCTCAAGCTCATGAAAGGAAGAAGAGAGTTGGATTCAAGCTTAAACACACATGGAAATAACAACACTAAAGAGCAAAATGAAAGAAGAAACAATAAAAAT